>Ga0194037_1000907_pt1 | contig 22570 bp, 28 predicted proteins | sample JunL306m_MetaG_FD_148653 | JGI IMG/M metagenome (GOLD analysis project Ga0194037, IMG submission 148653) | Anoxic zone freshwater microbial communities from boreal shield lake in IISD Experimental Lakes Area, Ontario, Canada - Jun2016-L304-6m | ecosystem: Environmental > Aquatic > Freshwater >...
GGCGCCATAGGACCTGTTCACTCCGTTCTTCTGAACGGTGGCGGCGCAGACAGAGGCTCAAAGGCATGCCGTCTCTTCCTGACGTCAGGCATGAGATTGCAAAGCTTTTGGTGCGAGTATTGAGATGCTAAAGAGCATCATGTGTCGGAGTAGTATTAACATGTCGAAGAAAATCGGAGCAATTTTGTTTGGATTAGTTTTGCTGGTCACAACGGTGCAAGCCAAGGATCACCCGGGTAAAGAGCGAATACTTAAAGAGGGCTACCAAGGCCCAAAAACATGTGAAGAATGCCATCCCGGCAAAGCAAAGGAATTCCTTGGAACGGTGCATTGGAAGCATGCCTCCAAGGTAGACCATGTTGACAACCTTAATCCCGGCGAGGAATACGGAATGAAGAACCGTATTTATACTATGTGCAACGGGAACGATATCGTTAACAACCTGAAGGAAGTACCACCTAACGCCCTTGGCAAGACGAAGTTTACCGGATGCAATACCTGTCATCCGGGCGATCACACCAGTGACGTCGGCAGTACCGGTCCCGATGCGGAGCAGGCAATAGATTGCTTGATTTGCCATTCCACTAAGTATGACTTCAGCAAGAGAAAGCCAGCAAAGGACAAAAACGGCAAGGTAGTAATGACTCAGGATCGCAGCACCGATGCCGCAGCAAATATTGGCAGGCCGGTCATCAAAAATTGCATGGTTTGTCATGAAGCAGCAGGTGGTGGGGCCATGATCAAGCGAGGTTTTTCAATGGCTAAGGATACTGAGGTTCATGTAACCAAGGGCATAATCTGTGTAGACTGTCATCAGGTGATAAACCATAAATTTCCCACGGGTCGTGACCCCAACAACTGGGCTCACGACGGCATCTACATGACCTGTGTCGGTGAATGCCACAGCGCCAAACCGCATAGTGACGTCGCTTACAATAAACATACCGATAAAATAGCCTGCCAAACCTGTCATATCCCAAAAACCGGGGGAGCCTTTTCAAAAGACTTCACCAAATGGGAAAAGCAATCGAACGGTTTTTACGAGCCATCAACCTTGAAGCGGGAAGTTAATGAAACCACTCCTGTATATGCCTGGTACAATTTGACTGTCAGTAACACACCACAGTTTATCGGTCCAAAAGGGAGTAGAACCGACGGTAAAAGCAAGATTTACCCGTTTAAGATCTTCCAGGGTAAAGCCTATTTCAACAAGAAAGATGGCCAGCTGATGTCAATGGACTTCGCACCACCGATTGCAAACGGTGATTCACTGGCGGGAGTTGCGTCTGCCGCCAAGATACTGGGCATCAAAGATTATGAACCGGTGCCTGGATGGCAGACGATTTATTTTGGTAGCAACCACCAGGTTGCACCCAAAAACAAAGCGCTGATTTGTGCCAATTGCCACGCATTGAATGGTGTGCTTAACTTTAAGGAGCTTGGTTACAGTTCACAAGAGATGGAGAAACTCACCAGCCCTGAGCTGTATTTTGAAAAACTGCTCAAACTGCAGCAGGAGAACGAATAGTATCCTGGCACCAAAACGAATAGGACGCGAGGTGGGGCGTGATAGCTTCATGCCTCATGTGCGTTAGAATCTTGGAACATGGGAGAGTGCAGAGTGGAAACTACTTGTTGCGCTAACCCTCTGTGATGAAATGATCCGTGCTAATTATGACTAAAGCAAAGCCGGCAAAGAAAAGTACTATCTTGGACTGCTCGTTCGCTGTACTGTATTTAAATATTTTAGGGGAATCGTATGCATTGGTCTTGGGAAAAAATTCTTCTTTTTAGCGGAGCAGCAGTGGGCGGCACTGCATTAGTAATGATCAGTGCTGGAGTTGCTGCGCCCGTGATTGGCATGCTCCTGGGAAGTATCCCCGGTTTTTCCGGTGCTGCTGCGGGTGGTACCGGGCTTGCAGCCCTGAAAGGGGGGGCGCTGGCAGCCGGCTGCGCCGGTGGTGCTGCCGGTGCCGGCTGTAGCACTGCAGGTGGCGCCATGCTTGGCGGTGCTATGGGGCTTTCCGGCGTCGCCGCAGGTTCTGCCGGGCTTGCTGCTATGGGAGGTGGGGCGATGATGGTTGGGGGAGCCGGTATGGCAGGTGGAGCTGCTGCCGGAGGTGCGATGCTTGGTGGTGCGGCAGGCCTCACCGCTACTGCCGGATGTTCTGCCGGACTCGCAGCACATGCTGGCGGAATGGCTGCATTTGGTGGTACAGGCATGGCAAGTAGTACATGTGCCGGTGGTGCGGGAAATGTGGGTACAACGTTTGCGGTGCGTGCTCTGGCTGGCGAGTCACAAAAAATTGAAATTACAAAAAAAATATTTTCTCAAATAGGAAAAGAGACTCTTAATCTGAACAAAAAAATACATGAACCAAACGAAAAGCAGCGGTCCTGAATAGCTGGGCACTTGACGATAAATTCTGATATGAAAGTAACTTAGGTGGTCCTGTTTAGAACACCGCCATGATGCACGCAATAAAATCCTTCAACAGCGGATCTGACGATTCTGACTTTTTTGCAAGTAGTGACCGGTGCTGGGAGTGCAGGAAATCCGGTAGCCGGTGTTCTCTGAGGATTCCATCCCGGATGTGCTGATCTACAAGAGACCGTGAAACAAAGGTAATGCCGCTTCCTTCACACACGGCATTGATGATGAGATGCAGATCATCGTACACAATAGTTCGTGCAAACTCACTGGAATTTCTCCCGATATTCAGCATATTAAACGCGAGTAGCTTGGTGGAGCAACACCCTTCCTTTCTCATGTAAATATCGAATGTAATGAGCTGATCAATAGTCACATTATGCTCACCAATAGCAAGACGCGGGGAGCTGACGAAGACCACCTCGTCATCCGGTAAATCCATAATTTCAAAACCGCTGAAATCAAGTTCTTCAAAGTACTCGATTACCCCGGCTTGAAAACTTCCCTCACGTAACCCTTCAATTACCTTGTCAGGTACTTCAAAAGAGAAGTTCATTCCTGTTACGGTTGAGTGTGAGAGCATGAAGATCCTCATGATCTGAGGCAGAAATGCAATGCCAAAGGCAGGGCTGCAGCCGAAGCCGATACTTGCTCTCCTGTTAAGGGCATCAAGGTCCTGTACCAGTTCTTTCTCGATATCAAGCAATTTGGTGGCTTTTTCCAAAACGATCATACCTGCCTCAGTTGGAACCAGTACCGGGCCACTTCGGTCAATCAGCGGAAATCCATATTGTCCTTCAAGGTGCTGGATTCGGCGGGACACGGCAGACTGTGTAATGTTGAGAGATTCAGCGGCCTTTGAAAAACTCCCGGTAGTTATCGAGGTCACAAATGTAAGCAGATAATTAGATTTCATGTATACCCCCGAGTTTAGCGTGCTATGCGCGAAACGCATAGTAATATGATTATATTTCGTTTTCCATATGTTTATAAAGCGACTATAGTGCAAAAAAAAATATGAAGCAAAAAAATAAAATTACGAGGAGTCTTCCCCTGTGATTGATATCACGATTGCCAGAATTACGCATGTCGAGTGGGTCCATCAGCTTGAAATGCTTCTTCACAAGAGTTCAACCAGAGTGACGCTCCCTTCGTACCATGAATGTGAACTTGGTGTCTGGTTGTATGCGGAGGGTCTGCGGACCTACAAAGAAATCCCTGAGATACGGCTTTTGGAAAAGAGTCATAAAACCTTTCATATTGCGGCCGATGCCGTTGTTGCCTGGCATAATGGCCCGAAGTTCAATTCACAGAAGGCTGCCCAGGCTGAAACCGACTTTCGCAACGCTCTTAAAACGAGCAAGGAAATTATCTACCACCTGACCATGCTGGAATTCAAAATATTGCAGAAGTATCAGGAATCTCAGGAAGAGACCACCACCGGTCTGCAAGGGGTCATGAATAATCCGTGGCAGGCTTTGAAATCGGTTATTGGCGATAAGACCAGCCGACTTGACGTGGCCAGGGTTTCGCTGGATCTGCTGAAAAAAGACATCGTTCAGAGTTATGTAAAAGATGCAGCACGGAATTAAAATAGCAACATACTAAAAATGAGGAGGAGATTACCATGATTGCAAATTGTCCGAATTTGGTAGCAGGCGTAAAAACAGTAGCATGGGGCAACGGTGCAGGCGCAGGGCTTGGTTATGGAGCAGGTGGCGGCTACGGCGCCGGTTATGGAGCAGGGTGCGGCGCAGGTTCGGGTTTGGGGTTTCACGCCTTGGCCGGTGGCTGTAAAGCAGCCTGCGGTTCCGTTCTGGGTGCCGGTTTTATGCCGTTGGCATTAGTCGCTGCAGTCGGTTTTCTCGGCTACAAAGTCTATGAGATTTCGAAAAATAATAGCAGCAGCAGTACCGTCAAGGCCGGAGTATAGCCCCAGGCAACTCACGCTCAATCGTCTGCTAATTCTGCAACTGTCAGAGCCTGTTTCAAGATGACCCCGCCTTTGCAGGCGGGGTTCCTTATGGGCAACTAAAAACCGGTAGATAATTCCATGCTGAAAAAATTGATTTTCTTTTCCATAGTCATCGGCTTGTTCCTGACAGTACTGTTTCTGGACCAGAACAGCTCTCCGGTACCGGTCAAGATTATCCTTGGAGATCCCCGACTGATTGGACTCAGTACCGTTATTATTATCAGTATGATAACGGGAGCAGTGTTGTCTCTTATCGGGACGTTTATATTCAATTCCATTCGTTTACGTAAACCAAAGCTGAAATCATAAATAGGTTGAACACGTAAAACCCGCCAGTCTCAAGACAGTCTGACGTGCCTGAAGAAAAATCCTACATTGGGGGAACCCATGGTATTTGATCTTAATGACAATCTCAGAAACGCGAGAAATATTTTTATTGAAGCGGTTCGAAAAACTGCCGACTCCGCCACACAGAGCTCAAAGGGTCTGTTTTTGACATATGACATCATGCAACTGGGCCGCAAGAAAGAGCATATCTGTCGTGTTATCGGCGAGCGCTTGACAATGCTGGTAAAAGAAGGGGCGGATGTTGCCCGGGATGCCAGAATGTCGGAACTGCTGTCTCAGCTTGCCCTGATTGAAAATGAGTTGGCAGAGCGCGAGAGTGAAAAAGTTCCCTTTGTAAATCCATTCAAAACTAAAAAAGCACCGTGTGAATGTACAACACAATGCGAACGGAAGGAGTAAGTAATGGGTAAAATTTTTATTGGTATGTTCTCCGGGATTTTTATCGGAGCAGTTATTTATGAACTGCTCAACAGCACAAATCCGGAATTTCTGAAAAAAGTAGGGGATATGACAAACAAAAAGTTAGATGAACTTTGTAGCCCTTCCGGTATTGTCAACAAATCAGATGAAACAATTTAATCTAATTGTAAATCCCATATTCCTGCTGCTGCTTATTATCTCCTTCGTCTACGTCTATTTCTTTTATCTGGCTGATGGTCCGGCACGAAGAAATGAAGCAGCTGAAGCGGAAATGGAAATGGCCCGACCGGTTACTCCTGCCACTAATCCCAGCGCATCAGCCACTGTTGCCGGGGTTATCATGAGAGAAGAAAACCCGTTTAACATGGGCAATGAACCGGGGCAGATGAACGTTTTAAACGGGGAACAATTTTTTAACCAACAGAACCGTCAGGACACTAGAAAAACCAGGAATGTTGTGGCGGTAGCCGGCGGAGCTCTTGGTAAAACCTGGATAGAAGCCCACTGGATCGGGCTGGAAGCGGGGCCTCTGGTTCCTGCCGTAGCGAAAGCCAATAAAATCCCACCCGACGTGACCGGTGTGATGGTCGATGAAGTAACACTCGCCGCTGCTGAATCCGGGCTTTTGGCGGGGGATGTTATGACGGAAGTGAATGGTGTTCATCTGAATGATTTGAGGTCGTTCAAGCATGCGACCAATCTGGTGGCACATCTGACCCAGACACAGGTAACGGTCTATCGTCGCGGTGCGTACAAAAACATACTGGTCAGCAGTCCGGATGCATTTGGAACTGCCCAGATTGAAGGTGCACCGATGATACTCGCCACGGACAGGGCCCCACACGGCTATTACGGACCCTGTGATACATGCCATTCGATTGCGCCCGGCAAAACCAATCTGAATCAAATGGCCAAGGATCTGGGCGATATTTTGACAACTTCAGCGCCGAATATCAGGAAAGGGACGCCAGCCCCGCACGGAAACAGAGGGGCATGCTCTCAATGTCACGTGCTGCTTTGAGTCAGTGCACGGGTAACGACATACAAAAATGTGTTGCATGTGAAAAAAAAGCCGGTTGGAACGCCGTCTTTGCGAATCTGGCGCTGGCTCTTTTCAAGGCATTTATCGGCTACATCAGCGGCAGTAAGGCTCTGTTGGGTGATGCACTCTTTTCTTTCAAGGACTTCATAGCAGCTCTCGTAATTGTTGTCGGTTTCAAGGTCTCCGGAAAACCAGCCGACCCGCAGCATCCCTACGGTCATGGAAAAATCGAGTTTGTAGCATTGCTGTTAATCAGTATCGGGCTGATGATTTCAACGCTGTTTCTGTTTGTGCACTCTGCCCACAGTCTTTTGAATTGTTATCATGGGGTCGGCAATCCTCCCCGGCTGATCGCTTTTTGGGCCGCCCTGATTTCGGTTGCAGCTAACTATCAGCTCTCACATTATCTCCTCTGTGTCGGCGACACGCTGAAAAGCCCATCCATGCTGGCCAGTGCCCGTCACAACCACTCTGGCGCAGTTTCATCGATCATGGTCGCCGTGGCGGTACTTGGTGCCCATTTCGGTGGTTTTGCGTTTCTTGACCCGCTGGTAGCACTGATTGAAGCCGCCTGCCTCATCAGTATGAGCATTGAAATGCTCAAAGATTCCATGAAAGGGCTCTTTGATTATGCCGTGCACCCGGAAGCGGTTGACAGGATAGAATCAGTAGCACGCGTCGTACCGGGTGTGCACAAGGTATCGAAGGTAGTTGCGCGTCAATCGGGGCATGGTCTCTGGGTTGACATGACGATCAAGGTCGATCCGTTGCTGAGCCATCAGGATGGATACCTGATTGGTCAACATGTCAGGGAAAGCATTCAGGCTGCGCTGGGGGAAACCACGAATGTCAATGTCATCATTGAACCGTATCAACCGTAAAGATGTAATAAGGCCCTATGAAGTATCCTGAGTGCATACAATGTGGACAAACATCACCCAAGTGGAGTGTCTTTGGCAATACTTTGGCGGCTGTTTTTAAGGTTGTCGTTGGAACCCTGACGGGTAGCAAGGGGCTTGTGGCAGATGGTGTGCATTCAGCTGCTGATGCCATGTCATCACTATTCATCGTTATTGCTCTCAAGGTGGCTGATAGACCGCACGATGACAAGCACCCCTACGGATACGGTAAAATAGAGTATATCAGCACTCTCTGCGCCAGTACTTTTTTGTTTGTCGGGGCCGCTTCAATCTTTTTTGATGCAATAAAAACATTCAAGCTGGGTGTTCACGAAATACCGGGTGATGCCGCCATGCTGGCGACTATAATCTCGCTCGGATTCAGCTATCTGATGTACATATCAAACCAGTGTGCCGGCACCCAGCTTTGCAGTCCCGCCATGCTGGCTGACGCTAATGAAAGCAGGGCCGACAGCATTACGTCGGTTGCCGTTTTGCTCGGCCTAATCGGAGCCAAACTGGGTTTTTCCAACGCCGATACGGTCGCGGCATTGATCGTCTCGCTTTTTATTTTCAATATGAGTATCGAGATGTTCCTGCAGGGCATCAACGGACTCATCGATATGTCCGTAGACCCGGACATTATGGAAGGAATCGTGGCAGCCAGCCTCAATGTTGAAGGGGTAGCCGGAGTACGTTCAATTAAAACACGCCAAATGGGTCAGAAAAACTGGATCGACATTGAAATAGCTGTGTCGCAGAACATCTCTGTTCTTGAGGTGCATGGCATCACTGAAAACGTACGTGAAGCCGTTATGCAAGATGTAGATGGAATCAGTGGCATCTCCATCGCCACATACCCGATTGACGAAACGGCAGGAGGTCAATTTCAGTGATAGAGAATGAAGGCCTCAGTGAGGTTTTCGGCATAATCTGCTTACTGCTTTTTGTGTTTGCAAATGCCTATTACCCGGCTCGTTTGATTGCCAATCAGTACCGCCCCTGGCCCAAGGATATTGCGATATTCTTCAAGAAGTATCTTGATCTTCATATGTCGATCAACATTGTCGCCTTTATCGCCATGACCATTCACGCGCATTATTCAAGTGATCGCAACGTCTTTTTGATGGCGAGCCTGCTGGTAACGGTCTGGCTGACGTTTGCCGGAATCCTGATGCGTTCCAAAAAGTTTTCAAATGACACAAAAAAACAGATGCGCCTCATCCATACCCAGCAGACCGTATTTCTTGTCTGGCTGGCGCTGCTGATTTTAGGGCATGTCATCGAATAAAATGTTTACCACACACAAACGACAGTACGCGGAGGTTACATGGCAGTTAGCATCGATACAAGCGAGATCCAGTTTTTCCTGAAGGCTGCTGCAATTCATGCCAAACGGCTGGTCAATAAATCTATCGACACCTACAATAGTATGTTGCAGATCGACCCGGAGAGCGCCAAAGAGATCCACGATGAACTTGGTGACGCGCTGGAATCTAAAGGTAATTATGATGGTGCCATTAAAGCCTACAGAAAGATTCTGCTGTCTGATCCCAATAATGTCTCGACACTGTTCAAACTGAGCAAGATCTATATTCTTCTGGGGCAGAACAGCCAGGCTATCGAATCCCTTAAAAAAATAACCATACTGGATGGCACTATTCCGGAAGCATTTTATCTGCTCGGCTCAGTCTGCTTTTCCAACGATGCCACGAACGAAGCCTGGGACGCACTTTCCAGCGCAACTACCTTGAATCCCGGATATGCCGATGCTTATTACAAACTCGGCCTGATCGCTGATGCACGCCATGACCATGATAACGCAATCAAGGCCTATCTGAAGACGATCGATTTGAAACCGGACTTCATCAAGGCCTATCAAAGCCTCGGATTTGTCTATGAAGCGCAAGGCATGCGGGATGAAGCGGTCACATACTTTAAAAAATCTCTGGAAATCGAACAGAAAAGAAATTGATCCAAGAGTCACACACCATAAACAGTACACAGGAGAAAACATGTTAAGTATCGTATTTGGGCTGATAGCAATGAGTCTCGGGTTCTGGGGACTGGTCAAGTATTGGTGGTACATGGTCGATGTTCTTATTGCACTTGTTCCGCTGCTGATGGTTGCCGGCGGTGCTGTCGCCCTCCTGGCCGGAATCAAGAATACCGGCATGCGCACATCGTTTAAGCTCAAAAAAAGCGCCGTTGAAGCATCCGAACCCGCTCCACGAAAAAAAGACGAATAGGAGCAGCTGATGAGATCAGAGAAAAGTGCTGAAAACACCACAGGTACAGATCAGCAGACGGAACTTTCCTGCTCCACGAACTACAAACCGTGGATCTGGACCCTGGTGGTCATGTCCTTGTTTACAATCGTATGGGCTCTGTATGAAGGATCGCAGCAGGAAGGCTACGTCAATAATTTTATATCTAAAGGTCAAACTGCCAAAAAACAGGTTGCACCGGGATCTGTGCAGGTTGCAGGCGTGCAGCAGGTACCCGGCGCGGTCGGTGATGTCCAGACCTCCTATCATGGCATCATCGACATGGTCAGACCGGCGGTTATCAGCGTTGATGCTGCCATGCGCAACCAACAGAGCGCAGTAAATCAGGGCGCAGTTGTTCCGCTCCCCACTGATATCACCTACACCAAGATCGGTTCCGGAGTCGTCATTGATCCTCGCGGCTATGTACTCAGCAGTTATCATGTCATTGCCGGGGCGGAAGCACTCAAAGCAACGGTTTATGGTCCGGGAGGGGCTAACGAGTACCCGCTTAAAATGGTTAAAGCCGACCTGCGAACCGATATGGCTCTGCTGCGCATTCAGGGGCCGGGCCCCTTTGCGTACGCAACGCTCGGCAACTCCGACGCTTCCAGAACCGGTGATATGGTCCTGACGATCGGCAGTCCCTTCGGTTTTGAGCAATCGGTCACCTCCGGCATGATCAGCAGCCGCAACCGGACGCTGCAGGTTGGAGATACCATCTACGAAAACCTTATTCAGACTGACTCCTCGATCAACCAGGGCAGCAGCGGTGGACCGATGCTCAACGTTCAAGGTGAAGTTATCGGCATCAACACCGCCATATTTGCCCCGACCGGCGTCTTTAACGGGATCGGTTTTGCTATTCCGATCAACCGGGCCGTCGAGCTTGTGGGCGGTGTTATCGACTTTAATAACATGACACCCGGCGCAGGTGGCGGACAACTGGTCGCCTGGACCAATCAGGGACGTCAGGTCGGCAATGCCTACCGTCTCCCGGGCGGTCAGATGATTACACCACCACATCCGCTGCGCGGCAAATGCCTTGACTGCCATCCACAGCTGTTTGAACAGCAGGCTGCCGGAGGCCAGGTCGCATTCGTACCGGCACAAACCAATCCGTTGATGCAGCAGAACGGTTTTCAGATGGGTGCGGGAGCCGGCAGAGGCAGAGGTGGCTTTGGTCGAGCCAATGGCGGGCCACTGGCCGGTGCCGGCCAGTATAACGGTGCCGCTCAACAGGCCCCCTATCTTGAACCTTCCATGGGAATAGCAGTGGTTGACGTCGATGATCTTATCTGCCAACAGGCCAAAATGCTGCATCCGGAGGGGGTACTGGTAACCGGCGTTCAGCCAGGTGGGCCGGCCGCCAATGCCGGAATACAGCGCGGAGACATCCTGGTGCGCATAGCCGGCAGAAAGATTCTGAATATCGCCGACCTCAATAAAATGCTCACTTCACAGAATCTTGGTCGCAGGTTTGAACTGGTGTTCCTGAGAAACGGATCACGCCAGACATGCAGAATCAAAAAAGTGTAAACGACATTGAAAGAGATTGTTGAAAAGCTCTATGCGCAGGAACTGAATCTCATTACGGCCAAGCCGGTCATGATCCGGGTCAAAAAGGTTTCTCTCGTAAAAAGGTTCAAGGCTGCGTCGTGGGATAAACAGAGCGTCGCCGCCAAAATTGCAATGGTTTCTTTCGGTCTGCTGGTGTGCACCGGCTGTATTTACTATTACAACCTCTTTACTACCGAGTCATACATGGTTCGTCTCGAAGCGGCGCAGATTGAGGCTGAACTCCAACGCCGAAATGACTTGATACCCAATCTCACCAGGACAGTCATGGATTACATGGCCTATGAAGGCAAGGTGTTTGTTCATGCTGCCGACGTACGCAGTGCGCTTGGTCCACTGAAAGAGAAGTCACCCGATGGAACGTTACTGCCGACCGATGCTCAGTCGATTGCCAGCATTAAGTCGGCTATTTCAAAGTTTCAGGCGGTGGCAGAGAATTACCCTGATCTTAAATCCTCCGTTACCTACCAAAATCTTATGTCTGAGCTGGCCAATACCGAAACACGACTTGCAATAGCGCGTGCCAAATACAATTCCGCAGCAAACCTCTACAACACGAGTCTGGAACTGGTGCCGGGGTATTTCTTCGGACTGCTGCTCGGATTCAGTCATGCAACAACATTCATAGCGGATAAAGCTGATAAAGTACCAACCGTCGTAAAGTGAGCTGCTTAATGAACGAAGATAGAAGAAAATTCATCAGCCTCTGTCTCGGCGGAGTCGGTGCACTGGCCGTGAGCGGTTTTGCCGCCGTAGTCTATCCTCTGTTTCGCTACTATCTGGTGCCGCATGCCACTCAGGCCAATGCTGCCTCCTTCCAGATACCGCTTAACGATCTTGTGCCGAGTGAGGCCAAGTTCTTTGAATTCAACGGCTCTGCTGCTGTTCTGCTCAAAAAACAGGACGGCAGTGTCGTTGCGCTTTCCGCCGTCTGCCCCCATCTGGGCTGTATCGTGCAGTGGGAACAGAATAAACAGGATTTTCTCTGCCCCTGCCATGCCGGATACTTTACATCTGATGGTGCTGTAATCTCCGGTCCTCCACCAAGAGCGTTGGCCAAACTCCCTTTTACCGTGGCGAACAATATTGTGACGGTCGGATGAGAATGTGCTCTCCTCTGTATCTGGGGCAATGCCTAAGGCTGAATTGATGACACCCTTTAAAAACCTCTACAACTGGATCGATGTCCGCCTTGGCATGCGTGAGATTATTAACGAAAAGCGCAGCGGCTACCTGTTGCCGCCCAACGTCAACGCGTGGTATTCACTCGGCAGCGTCCTTCTGGTTATCTTTGCCCTGCAGGTCATGACTGGCCTGCTGCTGATGCTCTATTACGTTCCTGATGTCGATAAAGCCTTCAGCAGTGTCGCCTTCATCATGAATGACATTCCGCTTGGCAGGCTGGTACGTCTGTTTCACGCCGTCGGTTCAAGTCTTATGATCGTGGTGCTTGTACTGCATATGCTCTCGATCCTGTTCATGGGCAGCTACAAGAGTCCACGCGAGATGCACTGGCTGAACGGCTTTATCCTGTTACTCCTGGCGATGGGCATCTCGCTAACCGGCTACCTGTTGCCCTGGAATCAGCTCTCTTTCTGGGCGACCACCGTAGCCACCGACGGCATCGGCACCATCCCCGTCGTTGGCCCGTATCTGGTCGAACTGCTGCGCGGCGGCAAGATGGTCGGCTTCAAAACACTCGGGCGTTTCTATACTCTGCACGTCGGGTTGCTTCCCGCCGGCATCACCATTCTGATCGGCGTCCACCTGTTTCTGATCCAGCGTACCGGCGTCTCTACACCGCCGTTCGGACTCGAAGATACCTGTAATCCTTGGAAGGATCGAAAATTCAAATACGAAGACCACCCGGGTGGTATCCCCTTTTTCCCGAACTTCTTTCTGCAGGATCTGATCTCAATCTCGCTCTATCTGGCCTGTTTTCTTGCGCTGGTATTCTTTGCCCCCAATCTGTTCCTGCCGGCTACCTCAAACCTGCCGGCCAACCCCTACGTCACGCCGGCACACATCAAGCCGGAATGGTACTTTTTAGCCAACTACCAGACATTGAAGTTATTCCCCAGTGAAATCATCGGCCTGATCGTTCAGGTGCTGGCGATCGCCTTTGTGGCTCTGCTCCCCTTTATCGATCGCGGAGCGGAGAAACATCCGCTGAAACGGCCGTTCTTTACCATCACCGCTCTGGGATGCATCCTGCTCTGGATCGGCTTGACAGTCTGGGGATACTACTCATGAGAGGTTGGGCTATCAGCCTGCTGCTGCTCGCTGTCATCATGTTTTCGCAGGTTCAGGCCGAAGCTGCTAGGGTGGCAGTGGTCAACTGTATCTCGTGCCACACGGTTCTCACGGGTCGCCTGGGGACACCGGTCAAACTCTGGAACAGCAGCATTCACGCTGAGCATGGCATAACCTGTAACGCCTGCCATGGCGGTGACCCTGCCGACAGCGCCAATGCCATGAGTCCGGCACGCGGTTTTCGCGGCAAGCCTGCCGCAACAGCAGTTCCGGCCATGTGCGGCGGCTGCCATATGGGTGTCCTGAAACACTATAATGAGAGTGCGCATGGCAGAGCGCTGGGCAAGGGCGGGCCGACCTGTGTTACCTGCCACGGAAGTCACGGTGTGGATGCTGCAACGGTCGATCAGATCAACCGTAAAAATTGCTCTCCATGCCATACCTTTGAAAAAGCCCGTCTGATCAGAAGTGCCATGTTGAAGAGAGACCGGATGCTCACGACCATCGAGAAGAGAATCAAGGTGCTAAAGAGCCAGGGCGTTGACACTGACAGCATGGAAAAGAGTTTGTTTGCATTACGTTACCGGTTTCACACCATGTTTCACAGTCTTGATATTGAAATGATTATCCAGGAGTCAGACCATATTCAGGTAGAACTGGAGAAAACCAGTGGAGCGGGTAGGGGGAGTGCGGGACCCGTGGTAGGTATATTAGCCGTCGGGTGGGCACTTCTGATGGCACTTCTGTTTTATATGATCAAGAAAAAGGTGGAATGATGATTTGACTTTAAGAATTTCTGCCGTACGCTTTACAGGCACGTTACCTCTACAAAAAAAGGAGCCTGCGGCCATGTTTTCAAAGACGCTGATCTTTCTGCTTCTTACAGCTGTCATTTTACCTGGTACTGGTGCCGCAGGAGAAAGCTGCCAGGACTGCCACGGGAATTTTCAGCTGATGAACTCCCTTGGCAGGCAGGATATTGCCTTTTCCGCCAATGAGATCCAGTCCCAGACACGTATGGATGCAACATGCAGCCAATGTCATCTGGGAAGACCGGCTGAAAAAGAAAAGACGTTGGCGCATACGGGAATATTACGGCCGCTGGTCGTTTCAAAAAAAGGGCTGCTGCCGATCTCTTCAGCCAGAAAGACACCCCTCGGCATTGGCTCTAATCTGATGAACAGGGTTTTTGCCACGGTGGCAAAAGATGGCAAGCCGGTCAAGGACCCGCAAGCTGTGGCTCTTTCATGGCATGACAAAAGACGTGATACACTCAGCCAGGACATCGATGCAATGCAGAAAACCTGCGGCGCCTGCCACAAGAAGGAGTTCGACGAGTTTGTTCGCAGCACAATGGGGACCAACGCAAAACAGATACAGTACAAGGGATGGATGGATCCAAAGAGGGGGCCTCACAACTGTGGTGCCTGGTTCGACGGTAATTTTGACTCAATACAGAAAAACACTTCTGTGACCATGTCCAGGGAAAGCAACCTGATAAACCAGAAGGCCTGCAATACCTGCCATGTAGGATGTCTTGACTGCCATTATCTTCCTCAGAAAAAAAATCCTGAAGACATTTCAAAGGGGATACATACCTTTGTGAAGACACCTCCTGCAGAAAGCTGCTATGGCAACGGACGCGCTTCTATCTGTCATGCCGGGCCGGAGGACAGGAGGCGCGGAGCCGGATATTTCGGTGGTTCCTTCTCATTCCCTGAAGGCAATGAGCCGGATGTGCACGTAAAGGCAAACGTGGGATGCCTTGATTGTCATGAAAGTACCAAAACGAACCCGAAAATCGGACACGCCATGATAAAGAGGCAGGCTCAAGACTCATGTCAGCGCTGTCATGCCGAAATAGTTAAAAGCCATTCCCGATCTATACACAAGAACCTGGCCTGCGAGTCCTGTCATATTGGCCGAGTTGCCGGTTATCAGGCGACATTCTGGGGGCCGGGCAAAATGGCGGGAGCCGACACGCCCTATTTCAAATTCAAAGCCTATTATGGCTACATGCCGGAGCCGATCCTGATTAAAGACCAGAAGGGGCGCTGGATACCGGTAAAACCCTTCCCTATGGCTGTTATGAACCAGAAAGGCGTATCGCCGTACCGGCCCGGATTGTACTGGCGTTTCCCCGGCGACCTTCCCGACCTGCAGAAGACTGATGATGCCTGGGGGTACGTTGGAGTATCTGATGCGCTTCCCGAAAACAATACGGCCATGATGTGGATACAGATGGACAAGATGTCTCACAAACTTGGGAAGAGCCGTACATGCACATCATGCCATGGGAGCGCAGATGGCTCACAGGTGCGCACGGTGACGTGGGAGTACAGTGACCCGGGAGCAATGCCGTTCAGCGGGAGTCACCAGGTACGTGCCGACAGCAGGGGTCTCTTCATTGAGAATATGCGGTCAGAGCCGATTCAGCTTGAAAAGGGTTTTAGTCTGTCATCATTTGCTCCATGGAAGTATTTCGGTGATGCCTGGAGGATTGAGGGCGACTACAGAATTCCAGTGCTGAAAGAGAAAAAAATATATGAAGAGACCCGAAAGAATCCTGCCTTAGGGAAGAAAAATGGCGTTGTACACAATTAATGAGTGCAGTAGTGCAAATCCACATTTGTTTTAGCGTAATTTCAAATGAATTACTTATACAGAATATTCCTGCATATTATGTCAAGCACACGGCCCCACCGTGTACTTGACATAATATATCTTATGAGACAAATTCCTACCAAACATGCTAAAAGAAAAAAGCGTCTTGAACCTGCCTTTGATTCTCGAAGTACAAACAAATACTTTAGCTTGATCTGCTGCTCGCCGGTCGCCCCGGCGTCAGCAACCTCTGGCGGCATACGGTTATTACGCTGCGCGGGTAATCACTTGCAAAATGTGAGTGAAATTCCTCCACGTGCGTCCTCAACAACAAAAAGCGAGGTTAAAAGCTATGAATAATAAGCTTAAAACTCGACGCTTTACCGTTAGGCTGACTGATTCAGACGTTGCACGTCTTAACGACATTGCCAGTAGCGAAGGGTTTTACCCTTCGGCAATAGTGCGGCATTTGATCACGAGGTTTCTGGATAACCGCCGCGCTTTGGGGGGTGTCAATGAACATGCTGCCCTCTAAAGCAAGCCAGCTGCCACGCCCTGCGGGGGGGCTGGCTGCTCTTGACGTCAACATTGATTCCATGCTCTGCAACCTTAGCAGCGCGTTTAATCCGCTACATCGTGATTGCATGCTGAACTATCACGTACAAGCGGTCGATGCCCGTCAGGTCTGCATGTCCGTTGTCATGCCGAACGAAATGCTTTCCTCGTTCTCGATGTTCCTTGAATCAATGGGCGGCTTCTTCCGGATCGTCAACAACAAGGCTCGTTCTTCGTCTGCTACTATCAAGACTCATGATCTTGAAAAGCTCGCTGAACGTGAACAGGCCAAAGCCGCATTTGATTCTGAGGTGTGCAAACTGTTTGATGTGTTTATCAGTCAGGGCTGCAGCATATTGGATGCCGTCAAGCGAACAAATTTCGCTTTGAAGGCCAAAAATGAACCGTGGGCTAGCTTCTACATAGTCGAAAAAACGCTCCGGTCTGCGGGTCGTTTACGCAAGTCAAAATCTCGGGCTGTGGGGTGAATTGATAACCCCCATGGTATAACATGGGGGTAACTCCCCGAATACCCTACCCGTTTGACACAGATTGACACAACCTGACACAAATTGACGCAATTTGATGCAACATGATACAACCTGACACAGATTGACACAGATTGACACAAGGTGACACAATATGGTACGCAAGAAACAGAAAAAGCAACATCACATGACGCCACAAGAGGCAATAGACAGGGAATGGCAAAAGAAGCTTGACCTTGAAGAAACGATAGCAAATTTCAAAGTCGAAGATTCGCCGCCTGCTGATCTGTTTGAGGTCGTTTTACCGGTCGCTGACCTGGCTTTAAATGTTGAATCAAAAATCAGCTCTGACACAAAAGTTGAACCTGTCGCTACGGGTGAAACACTATTGTTGACGGTTCCTGAGGTCTGCATGTTGCTGAACGTTTCGAGGTCTACTGTTTCCAGAATGGAAAAGTCCGGTTCGTTGCCCGGTCGTCTTTTGCTTGGCGGTTCTGTGCGTTATCATCGTGATTCGATAACAAATTGGTTATATGATCAGGTAAAAGCGCCGTAAAACTTTATGTAATGCGTCAGACAAACGGGCTTAACTGTCTGACAAATAACGAAATAACAACGTTGCAAACTACTAATTTCCGGGGGTAATATATCTTATGAGACATTTCTTTGTAGGTGCATAATTGACTTGCATTTTGTAGGCACTATCAGTAATGTACCGAAGTTCGAACTATATGAACCACCTTGAGGAGTTGTATCACGTATGAGTAAAGAAGAAGCGATTGAAGTTGAAGGTACCGTAGTTGAACCGTTACCAAACGCGATGTTTCGCGTCAGACTAGAAAATGATCATGTCGTGCTGGCACATATTTCCGGCAAGATGCGTAAATATTTCATTAAAATTCTTCCCGGAGACAAGGTTACCGTTGAGCTTTCTCCGTATGACCTTACCCGTGGGCGTATCACCTACCGCGCTAAATAGGCCGCTGCATAACTGATTGAATACAACAGGCCCGTCCATTATGGAGGGCTTGTTCTCGTTTCATGTTTCATAAATATGTTCACACTACACCGCATCTGGAGGATGTATGTACAGCGTAGCAGACTTGAAAAAAGGGCTTAAAATCACACTGGACGGCGATCCGTATCTGGTTATCGCATTCGATTTTGTCAAACCGGGCAAGGGCCAGGCGCTGTATCGCACCAAGATGCGCAACATGATAAATGGAACCCTGCTGGACCGTACGTATCGTTCCGGTGAAACTTTCGAGCCGGCCAACCTGGAAGACCGCTCGATGGAGTACCTCTATAAAGAAGGTTCACATTATACGTTCATGGATCAACAGACCTACGAGCAGGTCGTCATGGAAGAGGACGCCATGGGAGATGCCAAAAACTTCCTGCTTGAAAACCTCAAGGTTGATGTAATGCTGTTCGGCGAAAAAGCTATCGGTGTCAGTCTGCCCAATTTTGTAAATCTGCGCGTCATTGCCACTGAGCAATGGGCCAAGGGTGATACCAGTGGCAATGATTCCAAACCGGCCACGGTTGAAACCGGCTATGTCCTTCGTGTACCACCCTTCATTGAAGAAGGCGAACTGATCGTTATTGATACACGTAACGGTGAATATTCGACCCGCGTCAAAGGGTAAATGTGACTTACGACCTGCTGCATCTGCGCGCGCATGTCATAAAAATTGTACGTGATTTTTTCTGGGAGCGGGGGTTTCTCGAAGTAGAAACCCCCCTTCTTATTCCAGCTAATGCCCCTGAAGAGTATATCGATCCGGTCAGTGCTCTCCCCGACCGTCAGCTACAAACCTCTCCCGAAATCTGTATGAAGCGGCTTCTCTCGCGCGGCCATCCGAAAATATTTCAGATATCGCACTGCTGGCGCGCCGATGAGCGCGGTGCCCGCCACCTGTCTGAATTCACCATGCTGGAATGGTATCGTGCCGAGAGTGACTATACTGACCTGATGAACGACTGCCGGGAACTCCTGCAGCAGGTTTCAGAGTTATCGCGTCCGGTTGCGAAGAGTTTTACACGTAATTCCGTAAAAATCAGCCCTTTCAATCTTTGGCAGCGTTACAGTGTTCAGGAGGCGTTTTTACATTTTGGAAAGGTCGATGTCTTGGGCTGTCTCAGAAATGGGCTCTACGAGGAAATACTGACGTCGGTTATTGAGCCGGCTCTGGCCGCATATAATACGCCGGTCATACTGATGGACTATCCGGTTGAATTGGCCGCGTTGGCTCGCACAAAGCCGGGCAATCCGAATTGTGCCGAGCGGTTTGAGCTGTATGTCGGTGGTCTGGAGCTGGCTAACGGTTTCAGCGAGCTGAACGATCCTGTCGAACAGCGCCGACGCTTTGAAGAGGCCAACCTTGTTCGCCGCAATGTCGGAAAAGAACCTTTGCCGTTGCCTGAGCCATTTTTGAAAGAGTTGGCCGGCATGCCGCCTTCAGCCGGTATTGCACTGGGAATTGATCGTCTGGTGATGCTGACTGCCGGTGCCGTAAGCATTGATGAGGTGGTTGCTTTTACTCCGGAAGAGTTGTGATATCACGATAGGTCACCCGTTCGCCGGTGTAGGTTTGTAGCACGAGCAGGTCGCCATCCCGCTCCATCTGATCCGGCACAATTGCCACTTTGCCCTTCCCGCCCGGTAGATCAATAACATAGTGCGGCACAGCCAGTCCTGAAACGTGGCCACGCAGGGCGCGTATAATGTCAAGGCCGCTCTTGACCGATGTCCGGAAATGAGCGGTTCCCTGCACCAGATCCATCTGATGCAGATAATATGGCCTGACCCGAATCCGCAGCAGGCCGGTCATCAATGTGCGCATGGTTTCGACCGTATCATTGACACCCCGCAACAGCACGGTCTGATTGCCGAGCGGAATGCCGGCGTTGGCCAGCAGCTCGCAGGCCTTGCTGGATTCGTTCGTTATTTCTGCCGGGTGATTAAAATGGGTATTGAAATACAGCGGGTGAAACTGTTTCAGCAGAGTGCAGAGCTGTGGTGTAATCCTCTCCGGCATGGTTACCGGCACACGACTGCCGATGCGGATAATAGCAATGTGCGGTATCGCCCGTAGTCCGCTCAACACCGCATGAAGAGCCGCATCATCCAGCATGAGCGGATCGCCGCCTGAGAGTATCACGTCATGAATAGCGGGATGGGCGGCGATGTACGCAAGAGCCAGCTGTAATTCATTTTTGGACAGAGGCGCATCACCGCTGCCGACCAGGCGTTTGCGCATACAAAAGCGGCAGTACACCGGGCAGCGCCGTGAAACCAGCAGTACCGCTCGATCCGGATAGCGGTGAATCAACCCTGGCACCGGACTTAATGAGTTTTCTGAGAGCGGATCAGGACATTGCCGGTCATCATCAAGTTCGCGAATATCCGGCATGCACTGCTGCCAGATGGCGTCACCCTGATGCTGAATCAGATTTGCATAATATCTGGATATGTGTACCGGATAGCGTGCCGATACGTCAGAACTGCCAGGGCAGTTATTTAAAATAAATTCTTTATTACAGTATTTTGAATCTGAAGACTTAAAGTAATGCATTATATCGTTCCTGGATAAATTCCGACACCGGTCATCGGAGATTGGCGGATTGTGTGCCGTGATTTGTATTGAAAATAGTCAGCTTTTGTGAAATACACAACAGTATTAGTATAAGCCACTGTGTATTCAGGATTTATTGCCATCGAAACTGAAACTTCCCCTGGTTAGCCACTTTATGTATTCCAATTATTTCGGATTCAATGAAAAACCATTTACGCTGACTCCCAATCCGCGCTTTATCTATTTGAGCAAGAGCCACAAAGAAGCCTTTGCGCACCTTTTGTACGGCATCAACAGTCATTATGGATTTATTGAGCTGATCGGAGAAGTGGGTACCGGCAAGACGACCGTTCTGCGGACGCTGCTGGGACAGTTGCACGATGACAGCTACCGCTGCGCCTTGATCTTCAATCCCTGTCTGACCGGAGTTGAACTGCTGCGCAGCATCAATCAGGAGTTTGGGCTTCCCGCACAGACTGAATTTGCCAATGAACTTCTGGCGGAACTTAACCGGTTTTTATTGGCTGAAAATTCCCGGGGAGTAACCGTCGTACTGGTCATCGACGAGGCCCAAAATCTTCAGCCGGCGGTGCTTGAACAGCTGCGCCTCATTTCAAACCTGGAAACCGAGAATGACAAGCTGATTCAGATCGTTCTGGCGGGTCAGCCGGAACTTGAAGCACTCCTGGCGAAACCGGAATTGCGCCAACTCAATCAACGCATTGCGGTACGTTATAAACTGAAATCAATGAGCCTGGAGGAAACCGGATTCTACATCGAGCATCGAATGATGGTCGCCGGTGAAACCGGGGGTGTTTTGTTCAGCCGGAATGCCGTCAGACTTGTGCATTTTTTGTCAGACGGTACCCCTCGTAAAATCAACAATCTCTGCGACCGGGCGCTTTTGATTGCCTACGGAGAAGAGCGCCGCACGATTACACCCGGTTTCATTGTCCGGGCACGACGGGAAACTCAGCATCTGCCTCGCAGAAAATTGCGAGCTCGCATTGTGACAGTATGTCTTGTTCTGACGTTGGCCACAGCAATAGGGGTGCAGCTATTTTCATCGAAGAACTGGCAGCAGCGGATATCTCCCATCGCTCATACGGTTTCTGAAATGCAGCAGAATGCTCCCACCGCTACAGACCAGCAGCGCTTCAAACAGCTTGAACAGGGGCTGCTGACTCTCAATCAAAACGATGCACACGTCAGAGCTTTCAACACCCTGGCTGCGTTTTGGGGCGCCCGTCAAATCACACAGTTTTCACGAGATCTTACCATCCCGACACTGTTTACACAGCTTGCAAAAAAGAGGAATCTGAGAGTTACCACCTATAAAGGATCGCTGGAGCAGGTGCTTCAGTTCGGAATACCTTTTCTGGCTGAAACAAGAATTCCCGGTACTCTGAATAATTATTGTATAGCGATTACACCTGGAGACAGTAATTTATTATTTGTTTCACCACCCCTTAATAACCGAAACGTAGTGAGTGTAAGCGATGCGCGGCTATTGGTCAGCGGCACCTTCTATCTGGTCAGGCCAAATCAGGGGCAGCTGCCGGATAAGGTGACAGCGAATACTAACGTTACTACTATGAGACACTCTCAAAAAACACCATCTCCAGCTCCAACCGGACAACAACCATGAGTTCAATTCTGAAGGCGCTCAAAAAACTGGAAGAAGAAAAAAATGTCCGTCGGCCCGGTACCGTAGCGATTGATGCCGATATCCTGAAACCGGAGACGTCCAAACCACGCTTTTCTCCGTCCAGTATGGTTCTGTTGGCCATGCTGATTTTTGGCGGCGGCTCGGTGGCAACCTATTTCATCATGCTTAAGATACTGCCTCCGCAGCGCCTGTCCCAGGCGGTGCCAGCCAACAAAGTACGTCCTGATACGTCACCCGCGCCCTCAGCACCCCGATCAGACGCAACGCCTCCTTCTGCCATTTTACCGACCGAAACATTGCCGGCGGCGGTAATTGTCGTGCCGTCACAAACTTTATCCCGGAGTGAACAGATCAGGACGCTGCCGAAGACGGTTGTCTCCCAGCCAGTCGTACGCCGGACAGAGCAAAAAACGGTGACTGCAAAGCCTTCCCCCCCTCCTGCCCTGCTGTCGCCGACTCTACC
>Ga0194037_1000908_pt1 | contig 22562 bp, 22 predicted proteins | sample JunL306m_MetaG_FD_148653 | JGI IMG/M metagenome (GOLD analysis project Ga0194037, IMG submission 148653) | Anoxic zone freshwater microbial communities from boreal shield lake in IISD Experimental Lakes Area, Ontario, Canada - Jun2016-L304-6m | ecosystem: Environmental > Aquatic > Freshwater >...
TTTTCCCAAAAAGATTTCTTCGTGTCTTTGTGTCTTCGTGGCAAAATATAAAAGTTTCACTCCAATGCCCGACAAACCCAACCATAGAAATACTTTCGGCTGTCGGGTCGTCGCTTTACGATGCTGACATAACGGGCGATTTTCAGCACAGTGAATGCCGCGAGGAAATGATCTGCATCAAAAGCATTGATGTTCTCCAATGTTTTCGGACCTATCACGCCATCGGCGGTGGCTTCTACCACTTGTTGCGCAAGTGTTGCACTTACTTTCACTCCTGCGTTTACCCCAAAATCAAACATTGTTTCGGCGACTTGTTGATTTGCAATCTGATCGGCACAGAGGGTGTCCCAATAGTTGATTTCGTAGAAATGCGTGATTTGTTGTTGCAAAACGGTATCATTTTCCAGATTAGCAGGGAAACCCTTTTGACCTTTACAGATGTCCACACGAATCCATCCTTCCCATTTGCTGTTTTTGCTTCTGGCAATGCCTTTGTAGGTCTCACCTCCAGGGTCTTGCGGATCGTTGATGTATCCGCCTTCGTTTTTCAGTATTTTATCTAATGCTTCTTGAAATTGTGCCATAAAATGTGATTATTAATTTTTGGTTTTGTAATGAATAGGTAATTGGACAAATACAAGGTCGTTTTTAAATGCCCCTACATCCCCTAAAGGGGACTTTTGCCGAGTTCTTATTTTGTAGATTTTCTGCAAAACAGTAGACTCTAATAGCCCCCTTTAGGGGGGGCTATTTAAAATGATAGCACAGAATTTATCCATATTTCTAATTCGTCCCTAGCGCATGTTTAGCGAAACGAACTTCCTGCTACTTGGGACAAGTCGTGCTTTTTGTTAACAGTTCCGCTACTTATAATGTATATTTGAAACTGTATTTTTGCGATGCTAGAAGAGAAATTTGCAATTTCTAAAGCAGTTAAAAAATGCATTAATAATAGTCGCAAGACATAGATTTGCGCTATTTGGGGGCTGTGATGATGTCGTTACTCAACGAATATTTTATCAACTCCAGTGCGAGTTTTATATCTCAAAAGCTCGCACTGGAGAATAGTTGTAAATCTAATGCTTTATGACCTCAAATGAAGCACCCGGACTAACATCAAAGCCATTTTGGAAAAGCACATCTTGCGCAGCATCGAAAGTAACCGAGGCATTGTTGTTGATTAACACAGCTCCACCACTACCTGCCACATAAATATTCTTACCTGCATAATATTTGCCGCTCAAGATAGTTTGGTTTTGAATATACAAATCCGCATTGTAGTTGTTGATTTGACCACTACCCGTTTTTGTGATTGATCCAATTGGAGTGCAGGTCGCTGTAGGAATTACAGCAGCATTTGTTCCATTATTTGCCCCTAACTGGAAATTGATAAAACTATTTGCATCTTGAAGAATTATGTTTGCACCAGATTCAATACATATATTGCCACCACTTTCTACGTTGACTTGTCCGCTCCCTTTAATGGTTAAAGTTGCACCACTTTTAATTTGCAATGTAGCACCCGATTTAACTGTAACTTTAGCTCCTGAGTTAATTTCCAAAGATGAACCTTGTTGTAAGATTAAAGAGCTTAATTCGGTTAAATTCACATATGAATTTGGTTGCATAGTAAATAATGAACCATTCTCACAGGTAAGAAAAGTTGTACCCGCAAAATAACCAGAGACCAAATCTTTATTTTTTTGATTTGGTGTTTTATTTTGCTCGAATTTGATTGTTTTCCCAGACAATAGATTTATATTCTCTTTCAAAACAATATCACCAGCCCAATTTACACTGTTTTTCACATCATAATCGTCCCATCGTACATCCACTTTAAATATTTTACCTGCCGAGTTCTGTCCACTTTCATTCATTTTAATACTTAGTCCTGACAAATAAATTTTTCTGGTATTTCTACTGCCATCAACAGGAAGAAATGTATATTGATTATTATTATTGTACTGCTCTGAATAATAAGTCAACGTATTCACAGAAGCAGGATTCGAACTAATATCAATGGTACTATTATTTGTAAATGGATCAAAAATATCGCCTAGCCATGGAAGAGCGTTATATACAATACCGTTCTTAATTTTCGATCCCATATTCTTGTGATTAGTTGCAAAATCAAGAGTACTATTTGACAAGTTGTAGCTATACACTTCAGTCTGATCATTTATACCACTTAATGGATTAGAGGAGTTGTATTCGAATTGTGATCTGGTATCCCATCCTAAACAATCAGTCACATCTGCAACATAGGAAACATTATAATTACCTTCTGCACTAATAATGCGCAAATTATCTTTTTCATTACTTGGATATACTTCTAATTGAGAAGTGCTCTCCAAAATATCTTTACCTACTTGATAATACGAGTATATACCAGGAATTGCTTCAGCACGGCAAGAATTTCCTGGGATATGACCAGTTGAAAATAAGTAGTAATCTAATTTAGAGTTTTGCCCGACTTGATGATTTTCCAACCAAATATACTGATTTGATGCCAAATCACTGTCTTTGTATGGGAGTTTAATCCTAATTGCATCGCCATACGTTACGAAATCACGTAAATAATATGTTTGTATGCCTGTAAATTTGTCCAATATTTCTCCATTTTGCTGATTTGCTGCAATCTGATAGTTTTGATTATCACTTCCTCTCCATCCACACCTTATCCTGTCATATCCATTGCAAGACATCAGGCTGGGTGGTGACCCGAACAATCCATACCCCCACTGTTTTCCGATAAATGTATTGGTATAGCTATCTCCTTGATGATTTCCACCCGAAGTATGAAATGTATTGGGACCATATAAGGCATGAGCAAATTCATGGATGACATCTTGAAAACCATCTGCTAAATTTGAATTTCCGGTAACCTGATAGGTACCCAAATCAAAACTATACTTTGACGCACCAATCTTTAATGAGTCTAATCGAGTTGATTCATAATTGACAGTCCCATTAGTATAGTTAATGTTTCCATATCCTAAACCATAACTTAATGAACCATAACTATAGGAGGCATTTTTGACAGTATTTCGAGTAAAAACTTGCAGAAAATCGATACCATTATCCGATTGAAGTGGTTTGGGTAATCCATAGTAAGAGCTGTGAATATTTGTTAGATAATCGTAATCATAAATTGAATTATGTCCATAAACCGTACTCAGTCCACCAGATTGATTAATCAAATTTATGGAAGAGTTTATTAATTGTGCAAACGTAAAATTCCCACCATTCGGTGTAATTAAAGATTGCTTAATGTTAATAACCACATAATCACTCAAAACAATTAAATTGTTAAACGATGACTCTGCAATTAATCTTGTAAAACCGTTGTAACTGTTTGTTGGTGAAATATCGCTATTTATAAAATTCTGCAAATATGCAGGCACGTTCTGATTTATACTACTATTCGTAGTGGGTATCCATCCATTGTAGTCAGTCCTGTTGAAAAATGGATCTTGAGTAGGAGTTTGATCGTAAATAATATTTATCAAGAATGTCAATATCCGATATGTACCTGTTGTAGGAAATTGAGCACCATTTGAACTACTATAGGTCGGACTAGAGTTTATTTGTTGAACTGATTGGGGTTGACTATTAGGCAACCACTCAGAGTGAAATATATTTTGCGAAAACAAACTCAACGCAAAAGCACTCATTACAAGTAAAATAATCTGTTTTTTCATAAGATTCTTCTTAATGAATTAATAATTTTTGTCTGACTATGCCATTATTCATATCATCTTTGCATTCCAATATATAAATGCCTGATGAAATCTTGTCTTTATTTATCACAATGTTTGATGTGTCGAAAAATTTGACCGATTTACACACTATACCAATACGATTATAGATATTTATCATGCCAGTAGAAGGAAGCGGAAGTATCACTTCAATTGTTTGCTTAGTTTGCTTCACTTTCTTTTCAACTTGGTGTTCACGCACTGCCAAACCTGCATACCCATCGTAATTACAGTCTTTAAAATGAGGGTCAAGATAAGATTCTGTTTCGGTTTCATAACACAAGAGATAAGAGGATTCTAAATTTGGTATTACACCACGGTTTGAACCCATGCCTTCTATAAATTCAAATGGAATATACGATCCATAATAACTTATAATTTGAGAATTCATACGTATATGCTTCCGATTATCTTTGAAATAGATAGAATCCACCAATGCATAAGATTGGTATAGGTTGTTATGTTTGGTATAAGCGAAGTACCAATCAAAGAGAGGTATTGTATCTCCTATCCAAGTAGATAAATTCATTACGGTAGTATCGATGGTTTGGTATGGAGTGTGATAATGATATGAGAGTTGCCCTTTTATTGTGTCCTCTTTCAAATACCTTTTATATACATTATCGAATGGAAGAAAAGCACCTTTGGCATCTGTCTTGTAACTCTCAGTCAATGCATATTCATTTTGTACAATGAAATTCCATTTCGTATATTGTTTGCCAAAACAAGGTTTGTAGCTTGTTTTTCCATCACAATTGGTATATTTTGGATTTAGATAAAGCAATTGATTGTTTTTTGAGTAACAGAGTAATTCCGTTGTTTCTCCATTGATCGTCTCAAAAAGATGAGAAAAAAATCCATTCAACGAACCAATTCCTTGAATAATTTTTGTATTGGCATCGAATATAACAGTCTGATAAGACTTATTATTAAATAAGAGTATAGAGCCAATCTGATTTATTTTTCCCATTAAGTGCAATTGCTCATCGTTGTAAGGTTCATACTTCAACGAATCACCCACTTGCCAACTAAAATTATAAATCAGTTTTTCGTGGGTTTTATTTTGGAAGAACACATAGACTTTATTCTGAGAATCTTGTCTGACTGCTGAATAATATACTCCATCTTTGGTTACTTTGTTATACAAAACATGATTCAAAACAGTATCCCCCGAAATTTCATACCGATGAATTGCAGGTGATGAAGATTCTTTCGTGACAATTTCAGACCAATTCAGATTGTTTGCAATCTGGCCTAAGATTTGAAATTGACATAGTATCAACAACAAACCGATTAATTTCCAATGTTTTGTTTTCATAGTCATAATTTTATTTCGTTAAAATCATTCTCTTTGTATCTATCTCTTTGCCGTTGGCAATCAGAGTATAGATATACATACCGGGAGTGAGCGTAGAACCTTCTATTGTGACAGAACCACTGCCATTGACTACTAAAGGTTCTGTTCTAATCAATTTACCTTGCATATCAAAGATAAGAATTTCGGCTGAGGTAATATCATTACTCAACGAATATTTAATAGTGGTAGATACAGAGAAAGGATTGGGTGAGTTTTGATACAAAACACATGGTAAATTTAGAGTACCAGCCTCATTCAATACCGCACTTTTTGTTTTGGCAGGTTGCTTAGGCGTCAGCGCCTCTACCTTAGCACTCAGCTCTTTCACCGATTGAATTAATACAGGGACAAGTCCGATATAATCGACAGCTAAATAGCCATCTTCTTTTTCATATACCAAATCGGGATAAATAGTTTGTAATTCTTGAGCAATTAAGCCGTAATGTTTTTTGGTATATAGTTGTGATTTTTCATCGAAATAGGGTATATCTATCTCAACAGAATCTTTTCTACCTTTTGTATAGCGTTGTTTAAGATTATATTCAACGGGATTAAGTGATAATATTCCCTTTAAGGATTTAGGTTGATCCAATGAAGTGATATTTATTTTATATCTCTTGTCGGAGTTTTTGATAAAATCATCTGCAAATGATACACCAATCGTATTCACATTCCCAACAAAATAACCGGCATACTGACCAGAGATGCTGACCTCGGGAGGAGTGAGGGAAGAAGACACAATTCCACAAATTCCAGCGCCAGGTAATGCTCCTTTAAGTTGACCCATTACCCCATAATTGGCCCCTAAAGAATTTGTTCCTGTATTTCCATTTCCTGCAATTCCCAAAACGCCATATGCTCTAGCATTTGTTGTTTCAGTATATGAAAAGCTTTGTCCTCTCATTCCAATATTATATGTTGGACTTCCGCTTGTTAAAGTTGTAGAAGCATCTACACCATAGACAATTGCTCCAGCACTTAAATTGCCACCAGCTCTTTCTATCATCAATGTTCTACTAAGTGAACTAGTTAAATAACCTTGATATGCTGATGACCCAACGCCACCGACAGATAATAAAGATAACGGTGTTACACCTGTAGTTAATCCAACACCGACATTGCCGCTACTTGCTACTTTAATTTGTGCAAAACTTGTGCTTATCATCAAAGATAAACACATCACCGAAATTTTTTGGATTGCTTTCATAGTAATAATTTTTAAAGTTAATAAAAAGATTTATGCTGTTTTAAGTATGGAATATTTATGTAGTGAAAAAATAAATAATATTGTTGTTTTTATTTACATCCAGTTTGGGTAGTACTCTCGATATGTCATTGCTAAAATTATAGCTATGCTTTGTAAATAAAAACAGTCGCAGGAGCTTTAAAGATAAACGACATAAACAAATTCATACGCCGAACTGGAATTTGTTTACTGTTGCCCCATCTGAGCAAGTGATGATTCGTTTCATACGTCCAATTTATTTGGGCATTAGTGTATTCATTTTGTTTTTCAAAGCATCTTTTTCGGCAGCAGACATTCTTTCCAGTGGCTTTAGCGGACACATCGCAGCAATTTTCCACACCAAATTGCTTCTTATTGCCCTTTCGGTTGTTCCAAAAATTTGTTTGTTCTTATTTACCTCTAAATTAGCAGACTGCCAATCGTCGAAATGCCCAATCAACAGGTGATGGTTCTCTCCACCGCCGCCACACAGCGTGATTAGATTGCGCGGGTCTAACTCTAAATCATTTCGCCCAAGTGCCACACAATAGTGAAATGGGAAAATGTGATGGACTTCTAAATCGTTCGTCGAACCACATACTGCACACATCGGATGTGTAGTTATAAACTTATCGCGACACTCATTCCATTCGGGACTTCTTTCTGTTGATGTATTGTGTCGTTTTGCTTCCTGCAAACCATTGTCTTTTGATGCCATAATCTTCTTTTTTTAGTTTTTGAGTATTTCTTTAAGTGCAAGAATTCGATTTTGGGTGTATTGGGTACTTTCGTCAACACTGTTTATTTGTTTTTTATCATCCTTAATAGACTGCTCTATCTGTTCAATTTTTTCCACGGCTTCACGTATCTGTTGATCCCGCTCCTTTTCAGTACGCAAGAAATGAAATTCTTTGGAACGAGCCAGTTGATCGTTAGCCACTTCCAATTCTGCCTTAAGGGAGAGAATCTCCGCATCTAATGTTTCTTTTGCATGATTAAGTTTAGGAAGCTCCTGTTGTGCTTGTTCTAGTTGTCTGAGTGCTTGCTCCTTTTTTTGTCTGTCGTTGCACGAAAGAGAAAATAGGAGAATAAGTAGTAGAGTGAGTTTTTTCATGAATACTGTACTGATTCGTTTAATTATAATCAAATAAAAATTCAAACAGATAAAGAGCCTAAATAATAGCATCCAAATTTGTTCCCTTGCTTTTCATTTGAGAGGAAATCAACACTATAATTTTCTTTAGACACATAAATATGAATTTTATCTGTAAGACACTCAAATACAATATCACCTGCTGAGTTTTGAGTAATCTTATTATAATTATCGTATCCATTATAATCTAAATCTTTAGATGATGCTTCGCCAAGAATCACAATATTAGGAGACATTTGATCTAACCATTCTTTTGGTACAAGACCGCTTTTTCTACCATGATGTGGCGCAAAAAGAATATTAACCTTTGGTAAAGCAATTTCACTTTTAATTTTTTCCATAAAAGAATTTTCAAGATCACCCATCCAAATAAACTTTCCACTATCATTAAGTTTATAAGAAAAAATAGGTGATATATTGTTGGGACTTTTTCCATTTTTTGCTTTTTCAAGCGCATCTGTATAATCAGAATTATCCGTTTTGGGCCATAAATAATTTATACCCGAAGAGTCTCTACCATCACCAGATAAATTCATCCATTTTCTTTGACAACCTCTATAAGTGTAAAATGCTTTATTCCCGTCTCTTAATGACCTATACCTTTTAAAGGATTCGGTTTCGTCGTTCTTAGTCGCCTCATTATTATTGCAATAAAAATTCCAAATTGGCATATTATCATCCAAATAGTCAAGTTGTTGAATATGATCATCATCAGGATGCGTTGAAATAAATCGAGTTATATTTTTATCTTTCGACTCTCTTTTAAGTTCATCAACTATCGTTTGCCTATTTTCATCAGACAAACAACAGTCAATAATTGTAAAATTATCAGAATTATGTTTGATGTAAAACATATCTCCTTCACCTACTGAAATTGATTTTACTATACTCATATCAATGTTATTAGAATTGTTTATTTCTCTTTGTTATTTTCTTTTACTTTTTGTTCTGAAGTTGACCCTGTTTTCATCGACTTTGCAAATGTCACTTTGATGATTTCTTGAATTTTGTGCATCACCTCATGACTTCCAAATCCACAAAGAAAACCGACTGAGACTAAAGTATAATATGACTTCATACTCTCAGCATCTAATTTGTCTTGAGAAAACAGATTACAGTTAATTAATGTCAGTATTATTAAGGCTAATACAGCGCCTTGTATAGGTCGGTATAAATACCAAAAAAACCACACTTTGATATTAAATGTATCAAGCTCTGTTTTATGTTCTTCGATTAATGGAGTGAAGTTTTGACCTAATCTTTCGTACAATGCTCTTAAACAATAGAAACTACCACCCAGCACACCTGCAAGAAATAAACTATAAGTAACATTTTCATTTATATCAAAATTGCCGAGTGTTTTCAAATTATCTTTCACTGTTTTGAATTGATTAGTGAATATCCAAATCAAAGCCAGAAAGGTCAATCCTATATTATAAACAATCACAATTATTGTGAGGAACAAATCAAATGTGCTTATTTTTTTCATGATTGGATTCGTGTTTTTTGAGTTCAATTAAAGTGGAGTTGCTTTTGAATAAAATGCCCCCCAATTTGGCAAGTCAAATAAATATAACTTTAGACAGTTTGCAATTGAAAAATATAATTGCAAACTGTCTATAAAACGATTAAGTCACAGGAACTAGATCACTTTCCCATGCTTGGAAAACTTCACCATCTGGTTTATTATTACAACTGTAGCACATTGGTAGGATATATTCTTTTCCGCCTTCTCCCGCCTTAATTACATGTCCACCCAAATCTGCACTTCCATTGCAACTTCTTACTTCACATGTTGTTGCTTTTGTGCCTTTCTTCTTTTCCCAAAAATCAAGCCAACTTGTGTAACCTGAAGGAGGTGTGTTCCCAGCTGTACCTTTTTTGTTTTTCACATCGATGTAACCCATAATCTGATTTTTTAAAATTTTTTGCAATATTGCACTCAAAAAAAACTTTGTATTTAATAAATTGATTTCCCCGACTCCATTTAGCACAAGTTTAGCGAAGCTTAACTTGTGCTCTTGTTTAAACTGTCTGTGACTGTTTTTGAAGTTGCTAACATGCAAAAGGTTTAATTACAATCCCACATCCATCTTGGCTGAGCATCTTGATAATTTCCACCATGCCCTTGATTTAAGTGACAATTCGGGTCATTAATACATAGAATTGCCATGTTCAAAATAGAGTCATCTGTTTTAACTTTTCGAGGAACAACATGATGAGCATGCCAAGCTCCTTTGTCACCAAAATCTCTGTTATCCCATACTAACTGCTTTTTGCAACATTCACACTTCCCATGGGCGAAGTTCTTAAAGCGATCCATAATATCCTGATTAGAAAATGACATAATCGTTAAGTTTAAAAAATTAATGTTCTTCACTTCCAAGCCAACCAGCTTGCTCGGCTTTCGCAATTAACTCTTTCATTAGTTTATATGAAGGAATACGTGCTTGACCTCGTGCAGCTTGAAGATAATCATTGGGACGACGCCATATAAAACGATATCCATATTCATTTGAACCATTATCATAATGATAATGACACCATTGAAAACAAAGATTCCAATCGTCTATGTTGTTAGTTCTTACTTCATGTAAGATATCCACCTTTGCCATTCTATTTTCTCTTCCCTTTATTCTCTCTTTGCGACAATGCACTACCTGCTACAGATTTGCTTGCATCGCTAAATCTTCCATCCTTTAATATTTTAGATGCTGTTGTTGCCACTTTTGGGCTTGTTACTTTCTTTGCCATGATTTCTATATTATTTATTAAAATTTATCACCAGAGCGCAAACAAGTATTGCGCTCCGATGATGGATTAATTACAATACCACCTGCATTACAGGTGAATTATATGCCGATGTGCCTGCGGTAGTTACTACAGCTGAGCGAAACCAGTATGTGGTTTTTGGTGTAAGCCCTGATAATTCTACCGAAGCTTTGGATGTAACCTGAGCAGTCACCCAATCGGTATCGTTGGCAGCTGGTGTTTCGCTCGAGCAATACTGCCATATATAGGATTTAGCTCCCTCTACAGCCTGACGGCGAATAGATACAAAGCCTGATTTATCACCCAGCTCCACGCTAAAATCGGGACGTACGGCGGGCGTAGGTTGTTTAGCCAAATTAAATCCTGCACTCAAAATAACGGTATCATCCCCATCAGCAATTCTATCCACATATTTAGCCATTTTACGCATGATATCATTCCATTCTTCTTCCGTTTGATGAAGCAGGGCAGTTGCTTCTTTACCTCCACCCAGTGCAGCCACACTGCGTGTTTCGAGTAATGTGTTTTTAGCTTCCAAAGCATCAACACTTACATCCGGTGTTGCAAATTTTGGGTTGTTTGTCATTTTACTGATTACCCCTTTTCCAATTTCGGTTTTTTGAGCTACCGGAATTCTGATGAAATCTAAAACAATTCGATCTTTCTTCATTTTGATTTTACTTTAAATTGTTATTACTTGTTTTATATTGAACTCTGTGACTAAATCAGAGTTTTATTTTTACATTTATTCGATTACAGCCCTATTCAGATTAAAACATCCTTGTATTCGTTGGATGTAAGCTTGTTTTTATCTGAAACATGGATGTTTTTGATTGAAACATGCTTGTTTTTGTCGGATTCGTGTTTGTTTTTGTCGGAAACATGGATGTTTTCATTAAATTCATGCTTGTATCCTTGGGATTCATATTTGTATTCTTCGGAAACATGCTTGTATTGGTCGGATTCATGTTTGCATCTGTCGGAAACATGGATGTTTTTGTCGGAAACATGCTTTTTTCATTGTTTTGCTTTATCGTATTGTGAAAATTGCTCTTCTTTCAGTGTATCGGCAAACAGCTTATATACTGTTTGCCGATGAAAAACTTAAATTACATACTCTTAAAAACAGAGATGTACACCTACACTAACCCTATCAGTTTATTTAGAATATTAAAGGGTTTTGTTGGAATAGGATTGGGTTTCTTTTTACCAGGTCCTTTCAAAGGCGGATTGGGTACTGGAAGATCTACGGCAATCTTACTAGTGTTAACAACTGTGTTTCTTTCACTAAAGCTACCTGCTGCGACTATCGCTGCGATGGCAATTACAAATAATGTCTTTTTCATTGGATGAATTTTTAAAAAATTACATCCGACAAATAAATACAAAAAAAATCCGATATTTTTGGCAAATACCGGATTTATTACATGTACATACACCAAATAAGGTGGCTATAATGTATTAATTATCAATCATTTAGGACAGTATAAAAAAGCAGGGACATGTACATGCCACAAAATAGCTCATATAACAACCAAATAGGTGTTAAAAACGACGTAAAAAGTCATTGAAATCTTCAAAAGTCGATAATTTGAGCTTTGCTCGAAGGCGAGAACGTCGGGTAAGCATAGAGTCGTTTTTGACATCCATCACAGATGCTATCATGCCAGTATCGAACCTTGCTAATAGAAAACAACAGATCAAAATATCCTGTTGCGTAAGGTTGGGAAACCGCTGTTTCAGACGATGTGAAATATCGTTGTACTCCAAATCCATACAAGCGATTAATTCGTCGTAGAAATTTGATTTCGATTGATCGGAATTTTCACTGCCAGAGTTAGGTCGTTTGATAGAGTTTTTGCGATGTTGCTCAATATTAAGCATCAAAATATTTTGAAATTTTACTTGTTTCTCAAGCAATAGATTGTTTTCGCGTTCCTTTTCAAATTTTAATTTTTCAGATTCTACTAATGCTTTTTCTTGGCGCAATAGTTGCTTCTTTACCCTCAATCGCCACAATACAATGAGTAAAGTAGACGTGATTAAAAGCAAAAGTGCCCATAACAAGTATATTCCTTTCTGCTTGTTGCTTATAATCAGGTTCTGATTCGCAATTTGCAAACTCTGATATTTGAATTTCTTCTCTAATCCAGCAAAACTGATTTTGAGTTTGGTTTCGTACAACGTGTCTGTAGCAATATTTATCTTCTTTGCATAAGAAAGTGCATTTTCAAGGTTCCCATTTTTCTCATTTAGCTTCATCCAAACCTCATAATAATTGGGAGCCAACTCTTTGGAGGGGTTCACTTTATTGAGGTAGTATCGCGTGGAATCACCCTCGTTCAGTTTGATAAAAACATTCGCTATCAGCAACCACTTATTGTTATCATAAAGTGCGACTCCAGTCCATGGCACTTTTTTAAAGTATTGAAGTGCTCTTTTATAATCCCCTTTTTTCAAATATCCAGAACCTAAATTTCGATATAAAGACGAAATAACAAGAGGTGCCTTCACGTGGTTTGATAAACTTTCAGCTTGATGAAAATAAACCAGAGCACTATCGTACTTCGACAACTGACGAAAATCGCCACCAATGTATATCAAAGACAATAGGCAATTGTAATAATCATGGATCTTATCTAGGGATTGATAGGTTCGTTTGAAATAACAAATCGAACTGTCATATTGCTTTTGGGCACTATACATCATTCCTTTATCGCCATAAACTAATCCCTGGAGCTTGTTGTTTGTTGTTTTCTCTGAGAATTCCTGAGCTTTAAGTAGGTCATTGGCTTGCTCTTTTACCTTATCGCGGTTTTGTGCAGTGCGTGCCTGATAAAACCAAGCGTATCCGGCTCGTTCTGGTTCATCGGCGTTGTAGTATTCGGTAGCGATGGAGGTCAGTGAGTCACTCTCTGTTTTGATGTCGTTCTTATCTAATGCTTGACTCATCAGCAGGGCATAGAGTGCATGATCTGCCTTACCCGATATTTTATTTGCAGGGATACTTTGCAAAATATGCAATGCAGAGTCGGGTGCCCGCTCCATCAGTTGCTCTGCAAGTTGCAAATCGGGTTTGTATTGCGTGCACGATGCTTGCAACAGACAAAGAAGAATTATAGAGTGAAGTAGCGCTTTCAATGAAATCGAGTTTGATTGCAAAGATAGAAAATTTATTTTTGTGAGTTTGGGATAGATTTAGTCTGGTGAAAAACTCAGTAATATTATGTTACATTTATGAACAATGTCGTATAATTCATTTAAAAAAATAAGAATAGAACGCTGATTAATGCTGATGTAGCTGATTTTAAAACGGATTTTAATTCAACTATGTTGAATTGATTTTCTGAGCTAATCTCTAATCTGTGATGCTTGCATCACAAATATCTGTCTCAAATCCATTCTATTCATATCCGCGCTTATCCGCTTAATCCGTATTCTGTCGAACGGAATGTCTAAAGACTCCATCCGCGTTCTATTCTTTTTTTAAACCCGACATTATGTTGGGGCTATTACAGACTACAAACTTGGAACTTTGCTATATAAAGAATATTCATAAATAAATCTTTTTTTCCTAATTGGCTCTAACTAAAGTCCCCTTCAGGGGAATTGAAAATCAGCGAAGCTAATGGGGCAAGAAAATAGAGATTTAAATTCTACTTTTCTTATCCCGAACTCAAACTCAGTAATATTATATTGCACTTGTACAATGATTAAGTCTTTCGCCTTCCGCGGGACTTACTTTTTTTCACGCAAAAAAAAGTAAGCAAAAAATGCTTCATCGAAAAGAACTCACTCGCTCGCCCATGGAGCATTCTTCTGATATGCGTGAATGAGTTGATGAGCTCCTCACTCGGCAGCTTTTCGATAGTCTGGTATTTGTGTTTGTCCCCGCTGGGACTAGCGATTAATCGGGTCAAGATGAAATATGGGTTAAAACACAAATAAATCAAATATTTTACTGGCTGAGTAATCTAGTTCTTTTGTTAACTAAGGCTCAGCAATATTATTTAACATTTACAAATAGGGATTGCTGCAAAACTCCGATAGGAGTTAAACTGTGCATAACCCCCAGTGAGCGTAGTGATACTGGGGGTTGTAACTATCCTCTGAAACACAACCCCGTAGTGGGTTGAACTTTACAAATTAATTGATGTTGAACCCACTACGGGGTTCAGTTTTCTTTTCTCTTCACACCCCTAGTTAAAACTGGGGGTTATTGACATTTAATCCCTACGGGATATAATCCGTATTCCGTCGAACGGAATGTCGAAAGACACCATCCGCGTTCTATTCTTTTTTGAAACCCGAAATTATATGCGGGTTAAACCAGAAAAGCGCACACAAAAAAGCCGCTTCTATTGCAGAAGCGGCTTGATATATTGTCTTTAGTAAGGTTTGATTGAGGTAAAACCTTTGCTCTGGAGAAGATTCTTACAACAAATTGACAATCAACGCTGGAGCAAAGCTCAAGGCAATCAACAAAATGGTAGCAATCAAAATCTGTGTCTTGTATTGATTGTCCGATGCCACAGGTTGATGCTCGTCGGCAGTCGAGAAATACATCGCTACCACCGGACGGAAGTAGTAATAGATGCTCACCATCGATCCTACAACAGCAATCATCACCAATGCGATATTTCCACCTTCGAATGCTTTGATAAAGAGATTGAATTTGGCAGAGAAGCCAATCAATGGAGGTATTCCAGCTAATGAGAGCAACGAGATAGTCATGGCAAATGCTGCAACGGGATTGCTTTTGGCTAATCCGTTGAACGACTTGATGGAGAATGAACCTGTATTTTCGCGCACCATAATCAAAACTGCAAAAGCAGTAATAGTCGCTATGGAGTAAGATATGGAGTAAAGCAACAATACACCCGAAGCTTGCTGTTTCAATGCGACGAGGGCAATAAGCATATATCCGGCATGCGCAATCCCCGAATAGGCAAACATGCGCTTCACGTTGTCTTGATACAATGCAGTGAAGTTGCCAATCACAATGGTAGCAATGGCAAAAATGGTAAAGGTGGTTTTCCATATCTGCTCTACTTCGCCAAAACAAGAGTTCATCAGTCGATAGAAAGCCGCAAAAGCAGCTACTTTGCCCACTGTAGCCATAAACGAGGTGATGAGCGTAGGTGAACCTTCGTAGACATCGGGTGCCCAGAAATGAAACGGAGCAGCACCCACTTTGAATGTCATGCCCACAGCCAACAACAAGAACCCAATGACAAAGATGTCGGGTAGATTGGTTTGATTGAGCAACACATAGTGATGAATTTCGGCGAGATTGAAACTGCCCGTAGCCCCATAGAGCAAAGCAATGCCAAACAAAAGAAAACCCGATGCAAATGAACCCGTGAGGAAATATTTCATGGCAGCTTCGTTCGATGCGGGATCCGACTTTTTGCTTCCTGCCAAGATGTAGAGCGATATAGAGAGTGTTTCGATACCCAAAAACAACATCACCAGATTACCAAAAGAGGTCATCATCAATCCACCTGCCAAAGCAAACAAAATCAGTGCGTAGATATCCTCCAGCGGACGTTTGATGGGTTTGTAATAAACGGGAGCATACAAGAATATCAGCAAGGTAGAGAAAATCAATACCGCATTGAAGGCAATACTGAAGTTATCGCCAATATACATTTCGTTGAAGTAGTGTATCGATTGGTTCCACCCGTACAGTCCTGCTACGAAAGCTGCAGGGAGTCCCACGGCGATAATTGGCAGCAAGATACGTTTCTTCTCGAACGCTCCAAACAGAAGCACTAAAATGGCTACAATGGCAATGGTTATGATTGCGTACATACTTTATTATTTAGTTGATTGAAGAAAGTAACACGATAAGACAGACTCTTTGTTGCGCGTTGTCTTTTGTTGCACCCTCTCCCCTTGTTATTTAATCTTGACTCTTTAATCTTACTTAACCGCTCCTTCGATAAACTGCAAAATAAACGAAGGATAAATACCCACTAAGAAAATGGCAATGATGATGGGCACAAACAGAATCATCTCTTGTGTGGTCAGATCTTTGAAATCGTCGGAAAGCGAATTCTGATGTCCATACATAATCTTCTGATACATTTTCAGCATATAGACCGCACCCAGAATAATGGTGAGTCCGGCAACGATGGCTATCACTTTGTTGAATTCGAACAGACCCAACAGAATCAAAAACTCACCCACAAAGCTATTGGTCAGAGGCAATGCCACATTAGCCAACACAATGATGAGAAAGACCGTTGCAAAGCGGGGTGCTTGATGAGCAATGCCACTCAGTTGACTGATTTTGTCTGTGTTGGTACGCTTCACGATCACATAGTAACAGAGGAAAAAGCCTACCACATTCACCCCGTGCGAAAACATTTGCAAAAATGCACCTTCGATGCCGTAATGTGTGTTGCTCATCAAACCCAACGCAATGATGCCTACGTGCGAAAGCGACGCAAAAGCAATCAACTTCTTCAGATGCGGTTGCGCTATGGCAATGATGGCAGCATAAATTACGCCAAACAATGCTAAGTAGATAAAAAGTTGCGCACCATTGGCCAACATATCCGGACAAATAGGCAAGATAAAACGATAGACGCCATAAAGTCCCATTTTCAGCATGATACCTGCCAACAACATCGAACCTTGCACCGGAGAGACATTGTAGGTCTCAGCCTGCCAAGTGTGGAAAGGAAACAATGGAATCTTGATAGCAAAAGCAGCAAAGAAAGCCAGAAAAATAGGTATCTGCACCGCATAAGGCAAATGCAATTGATAAAAGGCTTCGAAACTGAACGAATGAGGGGCAGGCGTTAGCGTGTAGAGGTATAAGATACCTACCAACATAAACAAACTGCCAACAACTGTATAGATTAAGAATTTAACGGTGATTCGTTTCGCATTTTCGCCACCCCAGAAAGCAGTGATAAAGAAGATCGGTATCAACGCCAATTCCCAAAAGATGTAGAAGAGAATCATATCGGAAGCTGCAAACACGCCAATCAACGCCATCTCCATCAACAGGATCAGTGCAAAGAAGTTGTGACTACGCTGTTCACTCTTTTCGGTAGATGCAATGATAATGGGCACAAGCAACGATGTCAAAACAATCAGCAACATCGACGGCGCATCTATTTTCAACAAAAAGGTAACAATCGGAAGATTTAAACTGTTGCTGTCAAATGTCAACACGACACCGGGAGTGATATACATCGTGTATGCTCCGACCATGGAAATGACAAATACCACCAACGAGGCTACTAAAGCAACAGATTTACTCTCTTTGCCCGTCTTACCCGAAAACAAAAACAACGAAGCAAGTAAAGGTAGAATGAGTAATAACGCAATAATCATCTTCTTTAGAATATTAAATTAAAAATTAGGATTGCCAGGATGCTAAAAACCATCACAACCATATAAAACCCAACGTTTCCGGTTTGAATGTATCTCAGATTTTTACCGAGCAACACGGTGTTGTTGCCAATCTCGTTCACCAAACGATTGATGATGTTTTGATCTACTGTTTCGCGGAAATAAACAGATAATTTCGCTGTAGGTTTCACAAAACAGAAGTCGTAAATCTCATCGAAGTAGAATTTGTTTGCAAAGACTTTGCGAATGCCTGTGGGGGCTTGCTGCAATGAACTGTCTGTCACAAAGAGTTTGTACATCGCAAATACAAGTAATCCGATAAGGGTCAACGGAATCAAAAGAATCATCCATTCGGTCTGCACATCGGCATGATGTTCGAGCACAGGCACCAAGTTTTTAGCTGAAGCAAACACGGGCGATAAGTAGTTTTCAAAACCCTGATTGTTCGAAAACAAAGACGGTATTTGAACAAACCCTGCTATCACACTCAACACCGCCAACACCGCCATCGGCAACAACATCACCTGCGGCGATTCGTGTACGTGGTGGTTTGACTTCACGGCAGCACTCTCTTTTTTGTAGAACACCACAAAAAGCAGACGAAACATATACATGGTGGTCAGCAACGAAATAAAAGTAGCTGTAATACCCATCCCCAAACTGTTTTCGTAAGCAGCAGTCAATATCAACTCTTTCGAAAAGAACCCTGCAAAAGGCGGAATACCCGAAATGGCAATCGTGCCGATAATAAACAGCGCAAAAGTGAACGGAATCTTCTTGCGCAATCCACCCATATTGCGAATATCTTGTTCGTTGCTCAACGCATGAATCACACTACCTGCTGCAAGGAACAACAGTGCTTTGAAAAAAGCGTGTGTAGTCAAGTGAAACATAGCTCCTGAGAATGATCCCAATCCCAAGGCCATAAATAGAAATCCTAATTGGCTAACGGTAGAGTAGGCGAGCACTTTCTTAATGTCGGTCTGATAAATGGCAATAATTCCACCTACGATTGCCGTAGCAACACCTATCACCAAAATGATATTCATCGTGACGGGCGAAAGCACAAACAACACACTCGAACGAGCCACTAAATAGATACCTGCTGTCACCATGGTAGCCGCGTGTATCAATGCCGAAATAGGAGTGGGACCCGCCATAGCATCGGGCAACCAAGTGAACAGTGGAAGTTGTGCACTTTTACCCACAGCACCAATAAACAGTCCGATGGTGATAAAGAGCAACACTTCGCTACCGATTGGCAGCAGAGCAGCCTTAGTGGCTATTTCGCTGATAGATAGCGTATGGAATGTTTGAAACAACATGAAAATAGCAATCAAGAAACCTAAATCGCCGATGCGGTTCATGATAAATGCTTTTTTTGCAGCGTCGTTGTTGGCATGTTCCTTAAACCAGAATCCAATCAACAGGTACGAACACAAACCGACTCCTTCCCAACCGATGAAAAGCATCAGATAGTTAGAACTCAATACCAACGTGAGCATAAAAAAGATAAACAGATTCATATACGAGAAGAAACGACTGATGCCGGCATCTCCTTTCATATAACCTATCGAATAAACGTGTATCAGAAAACCTACCCCGTTGATAATCATTAGCATCAATGCCGAAAGTCGATCGACAGTCAGTGCAAACGGAATAGAAATATCTCCGAATTTAATCCAATCGAAAAGCGCTACCTCAATCTTCAAGTTCAATGAACTGACGGTAGCGAACAAAATAGAAGACAAGATTAAATTGATGAAGATGGCACCCGATGCAACGATTCCCGAACTGTTTTTGCCAATCTGTTTAGAGAAAAGACCAACCAAAAGGAACCCCAGCAACGGGAAAATAAGAAGTAATGTAGATATAAGTTGCATATTCATAACGCTTGCTATTACCATTTTAATTTGTTCAAAACATTAATATCGATTGTTCGGGTAGAGCGATAGACCACTACTAAAAGAGCCAGTCCAATAGCCACTTCTGCCGCTGCAACGACCATGATAAAAAAGACGAATATCTGTCCGGCAGGGTCATTCCGGTATGCCGAGAAGGCTGTCAGAAGGAGATTCGCTGAATTCAGCATCAACTCTATCGACATAAAAATGACCAATGCGCTTCGTTTCATTAAAACTCCAGCTACCCCAATGGCGAACAGAGCGGTGCAGAAAATAATGTAATAATTCAACGGAAGGGTTTGTAGTTGTTCCATCTGTTTATTTATGAATTATGAGTTATGAATTATAGGTGATGAGTTTTTTTGTACAACTCGTCACGCAATTCTGTTATTGCTGAATTTGTTTATCTTTTTTGCCAAACATCACTGCTCCTACCATTGCCGCAAGGAAAAGAAGAGAAGAGTATTCGAAAGGCAACAAATATTGACTAAATAAGGTTTTCCCCAGGTTCTTCACGATACCAATTTGAGTGAGGCTTGGGTTAACGGTCGATGCTAATTCAAACGATTTGAGCGAAGCAAGCAACGTCAGAAACAACAAACCACCCGCCACTGCTGCCATAAACTGCCAGATGGCCTTTTTACGAAATTGCCCTTGGATATTGAGATTCAACAACATCACAGTGAAAAGAAACAACACCATAATGGCACCTGCATATACGATAATGTGTACAATCGCCAGAAATTGAGCGTTCAACAAGATGTAGTGACCAGCTATCGAAAAGAAAGTCATTGTAAGATACAGCACTCCGTGAATGGGCTTTTTGGCAATCAACACCATCATGGCTCCCAAAATTGCCACAAAGCTTAAAAAGTAAAATAGAATTTGTGTAATCATTGTTTCTATTGGTTATGTTGTTGCGTTTTGTCTTTCTTAAACTCTAATACATCAGCTGTTTGTCGTTTTGAAACGTCAATGCGAGCATCAATCTTCTCCACCAAACGATCTTTTCCCCAAACAAAATTCTTGCGGCTAATGTCTCCGGGCAAAAGTCTATCTGTCAAGAATATGGCTTCTTTCGGACACGCCGTTTCACAATCGCCACAGAATATACAACGCAACATATTGATGTTGTATTCAGCAGCATATTTCTCTTCGCGGTAGAGATTCTCTTCACTGTCGAGACGCTCTTTTGCAATCATCGTGATGGCTTCTGCCGGACATGCTAATGCACACAGACCACAAGCCGTGCAGCGCTCACGCCCTTCGTCATCGAGTTTCAATACATGCAATCCTCTATAAATGTCCGACACCGGACGTTTCACTTCGGGGTATTGAATAGTAGTCTCTTTCTTGAAAAAGTGACCAAAAGTAATCACCATACCTTTGAAGATTGCCGGCAAATAGAAGCTCTCGACAAGAGACATCTTTTTGTTCGAAACCACTTTCGAGCGGTTGGTGAGTTTTATTATCGATTTATTTTGATCCATAATGAGATTGTTACTGGCAATAAATTGTATCGCAAATTTTATTTAAACAACAAGGTGACTACTCCGGTAATAATAATATTGAGAATCGCCCAAGGTAAAAGCATTTTCCATCCAAAACCCATCAATTGGTCGTAACGAAAACGTGGCAAAGTCCAGCGAATCCACATAAACAAGAACCCGAAGAATGCAATTTTCGCAAATAAGATACACGTTCCGACAATTGTCAGCCAATTGTGCGATAAGCCCAACTGATCGACGAATGGGAAGTTATACCCGCCAAAATAGAGTGTCGAAATCATCGCCGAAGCAACGAACATATTGATGTATTCAGAGAAAAGGTAGAACCCCAATTTCATCGAACTGTATTCGGTGTGGTAACCGCCAATTAACTCTGCCTCACACTCGGGAAGGTCAAACGGGGTACGGTTGCATTCAGCAAATGCACAAATCACAAACACAAAGAATCCGATGGGCTGTGTCCACACATTCCAGTGAATGCCGTGTTGTTGTGCCACTATATCATTCAGACTCAAACTGCCTGACGACATCACAATAGCAATGATCGCCATTCCCATAGCCAATTCGTAGCTAATCATTTGCGACGAAGCACGAACAGCTCCCATCAGTGCGTATTTATTGTTCGAAGCCCAACCACCAATCATAATGCCATAAACGGCAACAGAACCTACCGCAAAAACATATAAGATAGCAATGTTGATATCTGCCACTTGCAACGCATATTCTTTTCCGCCGATTTCAAGTGTTCCACCCCAAGGAATCACAGCACTACCAAGCAGTGCCACAACCATGGTGAGTGAAGGACCCAAAATATAGAGAAATTTATCTGCTTTAGCTGGCGTAAATTCCTCTTTGAAAAACAACTTCAACCCATCTGCTAACGGTTGGAATACCCCGTAGATACCTGCTCTGTTGGGTCCAAGTCGATCTTGAAAGAATCCAGCAATTTTTCGTTCGAAAAGGGTAGAATACATCGCTACCACTAAACTCACCAAGAGAATCGTGACCGACAGTATCAATTTATAGACTACAAATTCAATATCCATATTACTCCATTTTTTCTTTTAAAGGATTGATTACCTTTGGTTTCATCAATGTTTTGTAGTGGTTTTGATTGATGACCGAATAGGGTTCCACATCGCGGGGTCCTTCGATAGTCCAATCAGCCGTATGTTTCTTTTCGAAACGACATTCGTTACAAATGAAGTCTGTCACTTCGCCATTTTCATCTTTTCGACCTGTGACACGATAAATCTCTTCGCCTCTATACCATACGGTCGTTTTGCCACTGCACTTGTTACATTTGCGGTGTGCATTCATTGGTTTCAGAAACCACACCCGGTTTTTGAATCGGAATGTCTTATCGGTAAGTGCTCCCACCGGACAAACATCAATCATGTTTCCAGAAAATTCATTTTCGATGGCTTGGTGAACAAATGTAGAAATCTCAGCTTTTTCACCACGATACAATACACCGTGAACGCGTTTGTCGGTCAAATCATTAGCAACATACACGC
>Ga0194037_1000909_pt1 | contig 22559 bp, 5 predicted proteins | sample JunL306m_MetaG_FD_148653 | JGI IMG/M metagenome (GOLD analysis project Ga0194037, IMG submission 148653) | Anoxic zone freshwater microbial communities from boreal shield lake in IISD Experimental Lakes Area, Ontario, Canada - Jun2016-L304-6m | ecosystem: Environmental > Aquatic > Freshwater >...
CATAAGTAGCAGAAGAAGAACCTGCACCACCTTCCTGCCAGCTATTAAATACAGAACCTGCATTCGCAACAGAAGGACCCAAATCGCGGTAGTTACGCATTCCTTTTGGTATATAACGTTCAACAGTTACATTGGTAGCAGTGTAAGGAGAAGCTTGAGTACCATCTTTGATAATACCATTCACCTGATCTACTTCTGCTGTACCAGCAGCTGTACTCTTTAAAGTAAGGTTATGACCATTGATATCTAATGTAGTACCAGTACCAATTGTTAAACGGGAAGTTAGAGACAGGTTATTTCCTAATTTAAGAACACCTGTTCCGCTAAGCGTTAACTTACCTAAAGTATTTGCAGAAACCGTATTGAAATTGATAGTGTTATCAGTTGAACCATTTACAGTTAAGCTACCATTGTTAGCAACAAATAAACCTGTAGATATATTAGTTGCACTATTAATGTTGCCACAAGTTAATGTATAACCACCCAGGTTAAGTACCCCGTTGTTATTAATATAATCGTTAGGAGTAGAAGATGAAGCCTGCGTTAAATTAGCACCTAAAGTAACCGTACTTCCTGCATTGATAATGAAATCTATATTTCCAGTTGCACTTGCATTGGTATAAGTCTGTGCACCCGATTTAGTAAATATAATTTTAGCACCATTTACAGCTGTACCATTTTTATTACCTGCTACAAAAGAAGCAGTAGATGCAACTATTATATTGCCTCCGGCATTTAAGGTAGTATTATATGTTATGGCACTAGTACTAAATCCAAACGCTAAATCAACTGCAGCAGTTCCACCAACAGTAATATTTCCTGCAACTGTTAAGTTTACAGTAGGTATTATAGAAGTAGTTCTTACACAGGTATAGAACTTAGCATTGTTTACTGTTATAGCATTAATGCTATAAGTATATGTATTTGCTAACCCACCAGCTAAAGCAAAATAGCTTGTACCAGTAGATTCAATATCCAGTAAACCCAGAGTTCCAAAGCTGTTGGTATTAATAGTCAATGTATTGGTCTGACCACTGTTATTCCAGGTAAACTTACCAAAACTCTGTGCAAAAGATGCACTTGTAGGATTAGTAGTGGTAATACCAGTAACATTACAAAGTGAAGCAGCATTCCAGGTAGCTTTTGGTAAACTTCCTCCATTTCCAAGGTGGTTATATACTGTAGTTGCATAGTTGCAATTTATAGTAGAACCAACAGTTTGAGTAAAGGTTGCAGCAGTAGAACCAGCAACTCCATTACTGAAAGTACCTGCAATATCCAATCCACTGGTAGCAGATGATAATGATACTGAAGTACCTGTAACAGTTAAAGATTTATTTACCGGAACATAAAGTGTACCAGTAGATATAGTAAGATTACCAGCAGCAGCATTACCCGTTAAAGTTGCACCAGCTGCATTAGAAATCGTTAAAGCATCATACGTAATTCCTGGAACAGTTTGTGCTGCAGTACCATTGAAACTAATAGTAGAACCAGTAGCAGTAACACTTGCAGAACCTGCATTAAATGTTTTACTGATAGAATAAGTACCAGAGAAAGTTTTATCACCAGCACCACTTAAAGTAAGATTACTGTAGGCAGCAGTTCTGATTAACTGTGATGTAGCAGCAGCATAGTTTACAGTACTACCATCATCTAAAACGGTAAATATTGGTGAGCTGCTTGCATCCTGCCAGATTAATGAACTTGCATTGGTAACTTCAATACCTAAACCTGACTGAATTGGGAAGCCTGAAGGAACCGTTAAATTAAAGGCATGTGTACCATCTCCCACAATAATTCTTGCATTAGCACCTAATGTCCAGGCAGCAGTCAGCGATACATTTTTAGTATTCGTTAAATGCCATGTTACACCTGGATAGCTCATACTGGAAATAGTATTACCAGCAGAAAGATCACTGTTATCAGTCCAGTTTGCAGTTGATGATAAGTCACCAGTACCCACATAGTAGTAATCGGATGCAGCGTTTGAAGTACCAGTAACAGGTACATCAATTTCAGCAGCACCAACAGAAGTTATTTTTACATTAGTAGTAGTATATGCTGTACCAGCAGCTATAGGTTTGAATCTTACATATACAATCTGTGTAGAAGTAGTAGAAGTAAGAGCAAGCGTAGCAGCAGCAATAGTAAGCGGAGACGCATTGGTATAATAAGTTCCAAAAGAAGGATCAAGAGAAACCTCGAAACCTGCATCTGGCGTAACTACAACAGCATTGCTTAAGAAATTACCAGCTATGGCAAAAGAATTTACTTTACCTGCAGTAACTAAAGTTGTAGTTGGTGTTCCAGCATATGAATTAGCAAAATCACCACTAAAGCTATTGCCCAGATAGTTTTTATTTACATAGATATAGCTGTTCTGAGTAGCAGCAGGAGACCATGCAAGGCCTTTAAAGCCTGTAGCAGTGGTGGCCAAAGTAGTAATGCTACTGGTAGATGAAGTTGCTGTACCAGGATTACCTGCATCGGTAAAAGAATATAATTTAGTTCCAGATGTAGTAAACAACACTGGATTAGCACCAGAGAAATCGCCTATAATACCATAAACACCTGTTGTATTTAAAGTATATTGATATGCAAAATGGCTGCCATCTGTTGAAATAAATTTATGTATCCCACCAGTTGCCGAACAACCAGAACCAGAACAAGAGCCATTATCAGCAACATATAGAATATCACCAGTTGGATTAAATACAAACCCATAAGGGCTGGTTGTTTTACCTGTATTGGTTCCTGCATTGGCATCAAGGCTGGTAATAAGCGTAGTACTTGCTGAACCATTATCACCAAGATCGGAAATATTACCCAATACATTAATTCCAATGTTAGTACCTGATGCTGAACTACCAAATAATTTACCATTGAAAATACCCATAGTTCTCAGGTTTACACTGGCATAGGTTTTAGCACCATTGTCATTTTTGGAGGTAAAATAAAAAAGGCCACCTGCACCTTGGAACCATATTTGTGTTCCATCGGAAGCTACACTTCGTATATTATTACCCGATTGAAAATCTGCTGCTAAAGGAACAGTGGGTATACCATTAACATCTACCAGTCCTAAAGCTCTGTAATTGGTAGAAGGTGCTGAAGTTACAGATGTTGCTACACCAGTTAATCCAGCATAGGCATTATATCCTGGCACACAAATATTTTTACCATCTGAAGAAAGCGTTATATATCCTTCGGAAGTTGCACTACCACTTGTGGTTAAGCTAAAGTTGGTAGATGCTGAAGAACTGGTAGGATATACCCCTACAGAATATGGTAATGCAACAGTCATAATTGGTGTTTGACTGGTACCAGTTGTATTATATTCATCAATATATAAATTATTCGCAATAGAGGTAGTTCCACTGGTTCTTTCCACTACTATTTTACCGGCAGTAAATGCAGTAGGTGTAGGAACAGAAACAGTAATTCCTGTTGATGTTGCAGAACATCCTAAAGATGAGGTAACAGTACAAGTAACACTTCCTGCATTGGTTAAATCAGTTGAATTTGCAGTATAATTTGCAGTAGTTGCTGTATTGCCATTAGTAGCATTATTTGCAATTGCAGTTCCATTATTTTTCCATTGGTAACTTAAGGTTCCAGACCCAGATGCAGTTGCAGCAAAGGTGCTGGTAAAATTAGGATAAAGTACCACTCCAGTAGAAGTTGTAGTAACTGAAGGAACTGCAGCGCTTATAGCTAAACTTGCTGTATTGGAAGTAGCTGTATTTGAAGTTACACAAACACCTGTTGCGGTATGTAATACTGCATAAATAGCATCTGTACCAGCTGTTGCTGCAGTTGTATAAGTATAGGTATTAGCACCTGCTGATACTACTTTTACACTGTTTTTATACCAATCGTAACTAGCACCAATTCCACCTACATCGTAGGTATTTGGAGTAGCAGAAGGAGATGCAGTAAAGGTTACAGATTTAGAAATACAGGATGCTGTAGTTCCACTTACTAAAAGTGAAGCTGTTTCTGTAACAGGAACAGTTTCTGTAATAGCGTTTGAATATACATCAGAAGCATTGCTTACACAACCTCCTGTAGGAGTAAGTAATACTTTTACCTGATTTTGGTCTGCTAAAGCAGTAGTTGAAAAGGTATTGCTATTAGAACCAGCAGTTACCCAACTAGTACCATTAAATAAATACCACTGATAAGAAGGTGTACCTCCATTTGTAGTTGGAGTAGCTGTAAAAGTAACATTGCTACCAGAACATACAGTAGTGCCGCTGGCACCAATAGATACACTTGCAGTAGCTATTGGAGCATTAATTGTAATAGAACCAGAAAAATCACTGGTAGCTAAATTACTATATGAATCGGTTATAGTACAATAGTAATAATAAGCAGTACCAGCAACAGTCTGACTGGTAATTGCTGGAGTATAACTTGCAGAATTTGCATTTGCAGTAAGAACCTGAGCACCTAATGCAGAAGCACTGGTATTATACCACCACTGATAAGCAGGAGTAGCATCGGTACCTGGTGTAACTGTTACGCTGATAGCCGATCCTGTATTACAAGAAGTACTATTTGATAATGAAGGTTGACCAGTTATTACAGGCGGTACACTTGTAGTAACTGAACCATTTAAGAAGCCAGACTGGCTGGTAGTTGCACCACCACCATATATAGAGATATAGGTTTCTGAAATTGAATTATTAACTACTTGTCCAGCTGTTAATCTAACATATATAGTAGTTGCAGATAAAGTAGCTGAACTATAATTAATAGATGCAGTTCCAGACCATGTTCCTGGATTTGAGCCAGCCACATAATCAGTACTTAATTCAAAATAACTAAGTGCATTAGAAGACCCGTTGTCTATAGTAATAGTACCTGGAGCTCCTGTTAAATAAGTAGCACTTACAGTAAAACTAGCAATATCCGAAGGCCCATTTCCTACTAAATATGTTAGATTGGATGAACCAGATAAAGAAGATACATTGATAACAGGTGCTGGATTAACAATAATAGCACCCGAAATAGCTGTTGTATAAGTATAATTGTTATAAGTAATTACACAATAATAATAAGTAGTAATTGTAGAAGCTGTATTATTAGTTACCGAAGGAGTATAAGAAGCTGTTCTTGCACCAGCACCTAAATTAGTTGCTGAACTACCATCCGCATTTGGACTACTAAACCACTGAATTGAAGGAGTACCAGTAATTGCAGTATTATTACAATTAGGCGTTACTGATAATATAGCAGGAGTAGAGGTAGGAATATAAGAAGCAGAACCAAAATTGTTTGTTGCAGTGGTAACATCTACATAATCTGGTATAATTTCGGTAGATGCTGATGGATTAAAAATTGCATGTCCGCTAAATCCTGTAAAGCTTATTTTTCCTAATTGAGTAGCAGTTAAACCAGAAGAGGCAATTATTATTTTACCAGCACTAGCAGCAGCGGTATTAGCTGCTCTTGTCCAACCATTAACGGTTAAATTACCAGCACCCCAAGTATTTCCAGTACTACTAGCAATGGTTAATGTATGTGAACCAGTTCCTAAAGAAATTGTACCACCATTTGTACCAACATTTAAACTCCCTGTAGTAGCCGAATATCCAGTAGTAGCGCCTGTTGAGTAAGTTCCTCCATCAAGGGTTACTGTAGGGCTCCCAGAAAATACAGAAGCAATACCTGCCTGAAATTTACCTCCTCCAGTTATGGATAAACCTCCGCTAAATGAAGAAGCCAGAGAAAGCGTTAAAGTACCAGAACCTGTAATAGCTAAAGCAGTTTTAGCAGTAGTTCCGTTATTGATAGCCAATCCAAAAGTTGTATTGGTTGTTTGAGCTGTAGTTAATGTATTTGTTCCAGTTCCTGCTGCCCCGTTTTTAATAGACCCAACAGCACCAGTTACTGTAGACAATGAACCGACAGTTTGATCAAACCCATTTAAATCAAAAACACCACCTTGTGTACTAGATGCAGTATTAAATATTAAAGAAGTAGCTGTAGGTAAAGCATTGGCAATACCAAGTTTTAAAGTACCCGAAGCTGCTAAATTTAAAGTAGAAGATCCAGTATAATTATTATTATTACTTAAAGTAATTGTACCAGCACCACCTGATGTACCAGCTGCAAATAATACTCCAGTAGAGCCTGAAATAATACCAGTAACATTTAATGAGTTACCATTGGTAGCACCTATATTGGTTACAGCAGTAGATGAAGTATTATTTATATTACCAGATATAGTTGCATTTGGAGTTACAGCAGTGTAACCCGCTAACCCTGTACCAGTACCTGAGATTGTAGTAGGAACTGAAATGGTTGGAGTAGTACCTGTTAAATTAACTCTATTTACAGCACCACTTGCAGCAGTTGCAGGAATTGTTACACTAGTACCAGTAGCACCTACCCCAGCTGAAACACTATTTACTTCCAGAGTAGCTGCAGAAATTGGTGCTAAATTTAATCCTACATTATTTCCTAAAATAATATTACCAGTTAAAGTTTCTGTGAATGTACTGGTAGTAGTAATGGTGTAACCATCTGTATTAAAGTAACAGGCAGCAGCTGTTTTAGAAGCGTCTAATGTAACTATACCAGCTGTACCACCAAAAACAGCGGTATTATTATTATTCCAGGTAGTGGCAGTTCCAGGATTTGTAGGGGTAACCCATCCACCGGTATTCCAGGTTCCAGTACCACCATTTGCAGTAACATTTGATCCTGAAGTTGCTCCTGTACCATTCCAGTAATAATTAGGCGCAATTGGAGATATTGATGTGGTTTGAACTGCAGACCAGGTAGATCCTTTTCTAGTAAAAACTTCTACATTATAAGAAGAACCATTCGTTAAATTTGTAATAGTAAGACCAGTACCAGTACCAACATAAATTACTTTACCACCATCAAATGTTGTATTTAATGCATCGGTAAAACTTGCTGAATTATTAGTGTATGCAGAACCATTTCCTGAAGGAACAGCGCTGGTAAAAGAAGAAGCAGAAATAACTACCATCATCTGATCGAAACATGTTCCATTAGTCCATGATACAACAGATTGTCCATTTCCGCTTGTTGCCTGGAATGAAGTAACAGGATCTGGAGTAGAACATGCAGCTGTAACAGAACCACTGGCCAAAATTGCAGCAGTAGTAGCAGGTGTTAATCCATCAGAAATAGTAACAACTTCATTATTATAATTCGCTAATGATAATCCTGCTTTTAATCTCACCCAAAAATTAGTAGCGCTTAATGTGCTTCCAGAATAGCTTAAAGTAGCAGAAGCACCAAAACCAGAAGATGCAGAAGTTGTTGATACTTCATAATCTGTAGGTGCTGTAATTGTTAAAGTAGTTGAGCCTGTATTTAATTTAGTTCCTGAAAGAGAAACTGCTGATGCAGCAGACGGTCCAGAACCAACTGTATAGGATAAATTAGTAATGCTGGTTGGACTAACAGTAAGATTGGAAGGGGTAACTGAAGCCCATGATGTACCAATCATTATTCCATCAATAGTAAGTGTGGGTGCATTACTAGCAGTACCCTGACGAAAGCTGAAACCAGAAATAGAGGCAGCATCCGAGGTAGTACCAGTAGTAGTAGTTGTAGGTGTAGGTTCAGTTTGATAGCCTAATAAAGGGTTTACAAATAAACTAACAACATCGTCAGTGGTTGTACTATTATTGAAAAGATATTTTACTACTACATAATAGGTAGTATTAAACGTTCTAACAGGTGTAGTAGTTTCATAAACAGTAGTACCACCATTTTTTGATAAACCAAACAAAAATCCAGTACCACTACTTTTGATAAAAACCCTTAATGCATAAGCAGTACCGTCATTTAAATTAAAGAAATAATCTCCTGTGGACTGAGCAGCACTTACATTTACCATAAATGCTCCATAAACTGCGCCTGAAGTATTTGAAGTTCCAATAGGTTTAATAATATCATCTCCACTTGTTGTTAATGCAGCTGCCAATCCTACCGCTGAATTTGGTGAACCAGTATACGATAAACCAGTTCCCGAAGCAGTAACTTTAATAGGATTGGTAGTAGGCGCACTGTTTGAATAAAACCCTGTAGTACTATTGGTATATGTAGCACCAGTATGCCCTGAATTAGCATCATTAATATTTAAAACAGTACTTGCAGTGTAACTAAAGTTTTCTGTAAGTTGAAGTTGTGCATTTAAGCCAGTTATTCCGACAATCATAGCTGTAATGAAAGCTAAAATAGGCATAACTCTAAACTTCTTTCCAGTAAATAAATTACTGTTTCTTACACTTTTGGTAGTAATAAAACTGCTCATATAGATTTGTTTGCTGTTTGCTAATTAGAATAACAAAAAGAAAGAATTGTACAGATTAATATATACTTTCTCTAAGTTCTGACGTGCAAACATCTATGTTCAATGTTAATTTAAGGTTAAGCGAATATTAAATTAATGTTAACCTGTAAATAAATCGCTGATTAATTTAAAAAAAATCAATAGCATGATATCTATCATACCCTAAACCAACGAAGGTCATAATATACTAATATTTATCAGGTTAGATTGCACCCCGAAGACATTCTTCAACAATCCCAGTACACATCTGGGGGCTAATATCGCTATATGAAAATACATTTTGTTTGCAACTGCCCTTTAGTAGGTTTCAACGTAAAAAGTGAATCTCCATTTGCAAATTCTCCTTTATTATTCCTGACGGTAAATTATTCCCACTATCTACAAAACAACTTTGGCAGCTGCGCCACGGAAGTCGCGGGATAAAGCTCCGGGGAAAGGGATAAGTTTATCCAACACCCGGGCAGGAAAAACCCATCTATAAAGACTATACTACAGCATGATGGGTATACACATATTCTTAGTTAGGTAACCATAATTCAGTAGTAGTTACTTATCTACAAATCAATATAAGCGTATTACGAACGAACGGTGCAGCATGCACGGGTTGTTCGGGCATAACAACGGATGGGTCGTGGTACAACAACGAAGAGTTCGTGGTACATGCACGGATTGTCCGTGATACCTACACGGACTGTCGGGGCATAACAACGGATGATTCGTAGTACAACAACGAATAGTTCGTGGTACATGCACGGATTGTCCGTGGTACCTACACGGAGCGCTCGTAAAAGCGGTATTCTTATAAAAAAAGTATTTATAACTGGAATTGACCCAACGGTAATGCAGTTGATAGTTCCAATAAAAACAATTAAAATGAAAAAAATAATAGAAAGATCAGACATGTTATTTCTGGGACAACTTAAAATGTTCTGCGACAACATTAGTTTTTACCAGAAATTATTAGGTATAACCGACGAGCAGGTAACTGCTATTAAAGCAGCTTACCATTTGTATCAGTACATTATGGATGTAGAAATGGCTATGAATTTATCCGGTGTTGCAGTTACTGCCTGCAAAAACTGGATTAAAGATGGACCATCTTCTCAGCCTTTAACCCCATTTCCACCGTTATATGTATATCCAGTACCTATTCCTGTATTTACTTCAGGAAATGTAGTTTCTCTGTTTGCTAAAATTACAGACGACTGTATAAAAAGTGCTGGCTTTAGCAATGCAATTGGTATAGCACTGGGAATCTATCTTGCTACGGAAGAACGTAGCGACACTGTTGCTGAAATTAAACCTCCTTTAACTGCTAAAATTTCACCTGCAGGTCACCCTATTCTACATAGCAAAAAAGGAATTTATCAGGGTTATCAGGTTTATAAAGATAGTGGAGATGGCAAACTATTAGAGTATAAAGTAAGTATGCAGGCTGATTTTATAGACAATGCAGTTTTACCATTAACCGGCACTACTAAAGTATGGCGATACAAGATTATTTACATTCAGTCAAATAAAGAGATAGGCAACTTTAGCGATATTATAAGCGTTACGGTAATGAGTGTGGAGTAGCTTTTTTAATTAATAATTAAAAATTAAGAATTAAGAATTAAGAATTAATACAGGGATGCCTGAAATTTAAAAGGAGTTTAAGTGGATACTATCCAGCTTAAACTCCTTTCTTTTTGTTCAGTATACTTTGCAATTAAAATATTACCAAATAAAGAAATCTAAACCCTGCAATACTTGTTTGCATCATAAATAAACGCTTCTGAAATAATAAAAAATCTCCCTAAAAGAGAAGTGTTTTACGTATTTAATTCATTATTTCCAAAAACAAAAAAGACACCACCCTAAACAGAGTAGTGCCTTAAGTATTAAATTCTTAATTCCTAATTCTTAATTGCTCCTTTCTTCCTCGCTCCTACCCCTGCTCCTGCAGCTAGTAAGATAAGGCTAAGACCGCCATCGAAAGGTACAGCACCATCGCCGCCACCTGCGTTACTTGCTGGTGTAAAACCTCCACTTCCGTTTACGCCAGGGCCACCACCACCTGGTACCGGAGTACCTTGTGCATGACCTTTGCTGATAGCTATTGTTAATACCAGTAATGTAAGAGTAGTAACTTTTATAATCTTTTTCATTGTAATGCTTTTTTAGTTTTGATTGCTTTATAGTAAACAGCTAACCAGTTGTATTACTGATTAGCTGTTTGGATATATTTTATTATTTAGCTAATAATTCAGTATTATATACTCCTTTACCTTCAGCACTTTTCAAAACCACAGTATACATTCCACCAGTAACCGCTTTATTCATTTTGATAGTTTCTGTTGTAGAACCATCTTTATGATTGATAACGGTATTGAATATTTCCTGACCAAGACTGTTTACCATTACTACATTGTATTTACCAGCAGCTACATTAGCTGTTTGTATAGTAAAGGATTTACCAGTTACCGGATTTGGATATACACTAATGTTTCCTTTTACAGTTGTAGCAGGAACCACTTTAGCAGATTTAAACACTACACTAAAACGATTCTGATAAGTAGCAACTTCTGTAGTAGGTGTAAAGTTTACTACTGTAGCTGCAGGAACTAAAGTATTTAAGTAAGCATCTTTAATAAACGCTTCTACACCAGGAGCAGCAAATTCTGTGGCATCTACTTTCAACTGATAGGCAGTATTAGCAGTTACATTTCCTACTTTCAATGCCATCTCCTCTCCCACTGTTGGTAAAGTAGTTCCATTGATACTTAATTCAGTATTAGCATCTACAATTGAGATGTTCTCACTTCCATTCATTAGTTTCTTAGCATCTTCAGCACCTATTTCTTTGCTGTAGTTATTATTGAAGGTAGCAACTACTTCGTCCATGTTTGTAGCGGTACCATCTATATCTTTCCAGATGCTTATATTCAGTTTGTTTGATGTAGCAGTTCTAAATACAGCTGTTTGTGTACCAGCAACCACTTTATTAGTTTCCTGAATTACTAACTTAGGTGTAGCAGCAGTATGGTATACCCAGAAACCTTGTCCTGGTTGAATGTTTAAACAAGCAGCATCAGAAGAAACACCTGAAGGACGGTTGGTAACAGTTGTAGAACCATTAAACTGAACTGTAGTATAACGAGATGTACCAGCATTCTGATAAGTAGGATCTAAGAAGTAGTAGGTATTTCCAACATTGGTACCAGTATTAGCCAGTATTAATGACCAGCTTACAGGACAAGCATAAGGATTAGCTACAAAAGACCAGCCTTCACCACTTGTATAAGCACTTGCTGGGGTTAAACCATAAGTAGAAGTGTAACCACCGGTAGATACTGTACCGCCATTTCCTATTGCATTATAAGTAACCGTTCCGGTAACCAAAGTACCAGTTGCTCTTAAAGTAGTAGCAGTAGGCATATTAGCAGGGTTATTACCCATATTAAAGTTTCTTGAACCTCTTACTAATACTCTTAATCCTTTAAATGGATCTAAGCTTGTACCTTTTGTACCGCCTGTTGCTGTATTAACAGCTGTCCAGTTTCCACTTACACAGCTATACAACGAAGGAGTAGAATTACCATTGGTAGTTAAATCGAACCCTGAAGCAGGATCGTAAGCAGCAAACCCTGGAGTTCCTGTTTTACCTGTTATGTAAACACCATAAGTTGCAGAAGGAGAACCTGCACCAGCTTCTTGCCAGTTAGCAAATACAGAACCTGCATTAGCAACTGAAGGAGCTAAATCGCGGTAGTTTCTCTTTCCTTGTGGAATGTAACGTTCAACAGTTATGTTGGTTGCAGTAAATGGAGAAACTTTTGTACCATCAATAATAGCAGCAGTACCATTTAAAGTAGCAAACTCAGCTGTTTTAGTTGCATTGCTCTTTAAAGTAAGATGATGACCATTGATATCTAAAGTAGCAGCACTATTGCTAAGGTTTAATAATGAGGTAATACCTAAGTTAGACCCTAAAGTAACTTTACCAGTACCACTTATTATTAAACTTCCTAATAAGGTATCAGTAGAACTGGTAGTACTAAACGCTATTGTGTTTGCAGAACTACTGTTCACTGTTAAACTAGCTGTAGAAGACCCAACTAATAAACCAGCACCAGAAACTGTACCAGTTATAGTAAGGCTACCAGTTCCTAAACCAAATGTAGCACCTGTACCTATTGTTAAACCTGTTAATGATAAAGAACCACTTAATACAGGATAATAGCCTGAACTAACTGAGTTGATAGTTATTGATCCTGAATTTGGAGCAACACCAGAACACCAGTTCTGACCCGCAGAAAAATTAGTATTCAATATACCAGTCCAGGTATTATTGCTTACCAGAGAAGAACTACTGGTTGCAGTACCAGAAGGTGTAGTAACAGATACAACACCTGTAGTACCATTACCTGCAGTAATTACTATAGAAGTTGCAGTATTGCTAACAATAGTAGCAGCAACACCACCAATAGTTACAGAAGAAGCATTTGATAAATTCAATCCTGTAATTGTAAGATTAGAACCTACACAAACAGAAGTAGCAGATAATGATGAAATTACAGGATGATAAATAACCGCTGGATTAGAACCTATTGTGTTTAAAGCAAATGAATTTAATCTCCAGTTACCACCTGTTGTACCATACTCTAATATCTGAATAGTTAATACCGTAGAAGTAGTATTACCTGGTGCAGGTATAGTGGTAGTATTGGTATTAGTTGCTGTTGTAGTTGTTGCATTAATTGGTGTAGCAATATAATCTCCTGTAGAGTTAGCTTGTGTACCATCAGCACCAGTTGTACCGGTAACATTAGCTGTAGTTAACATATCAGTAGGTACAGTAGAACCATATTGATATAAAACTATAAAGTTCTTAGTATTTGCGACACTACTCAACCATGAACTTATTGCTAAAGACAATGGATAGTTAGCAAAAGTTTGACCAGCTGCTAATGTAATAGAAGATTGAATGTAAGACTTTGTGTTAAATACAGTAGTGGTAGTACCTGGAGTATAGGCTCCGGAGTTAGTATGTTGTAATTTGATATAACTAAATGCACCTGCACTATAAGTTGCTACAGAAGTACCTGTATAAGGACTTGTACTGGCAGTAGGAATCAATAATGGAGAAATAGTAGGATTAGTTAATGCAGTAGTAGTTACAGTTGCTTGTCTGCTCATAGTAGCTGAACTATTTACAGTATAGTCTGTTGCAGTACCTCCTGCAAAATTATAAGTAACTAAGTTAAATGCTAAAGGCTGTATAGTAAAGCCAGCTCCTGCATTTACAGTAGCACTACTGATAGCTCCGTTACCAAAACTGAATGCAGCACTTGTAAGAGCAGCAGCAGTAATGGTATGACCAACAGTTGCAGCAGCATTGATGTTGGTAGTAATCCAGAAATACTTAGTACCGTTTGCAGAGATAGCATTAGCAAGGGCAGTGAATACAATAGTTTCACCACTACCACTAACAGAAGAAACAGCTGTACCTATCTGAGTTGCGGTAGCAAAATTGTTCAATGCATTTGCCCATATTTTAAACCCACCTGTTGCAATATCAGCAGCAGCATAAGTACCTGTAGGTTTTACAGTAACACTTGCAAGCGTAGTAGCTATGCCTGCGCTTTCTACTACTTTAAATGTTTGTAGTATATTATTGCTGGAAGATACAATTGCATTACCTAATGTAGCAGTAGTACCATTATCAGTAATAGCTAAAGCAGCAGCTGCAGTTACAGAACCACTTGCAGTAATAGAAGCAGTTGCACCACCTCCACTAATAGAAATTGTTTCGGCAGCATAAGTAGCTACACTTAATCCAGCTTTTAATCTTACCCATACCGGTTGAGCAGATAAAGTAGCAGTAGAAAAGGCAACAGTTGCAGATGAACCAAAACCAGCAGTTGCAGAAGTAGATGATACTTCGAAACTATTTGATCCTGTAATAGTTACATTACCAGGATAACCTGAAAGTAGTGAACCACTGATATTAAATGTTTGCGCAGCAGAAGCTCCTGTTCCATATATATAAGTAAATCCTGTTAAACTATTTACACTTGGGGTAAGGGTTGGACTATTGGTTACCGCACTGCTTAATGAAATTGATTGAGCAGAAGCTAAACCGCCACCACTTATAGATAAAGTTTCAGTATATGGATTAACAGCTAATCCTGCTTTTAATCTTACATTGATAGTTGTAGAAGTTAAAGTAGGAGCTGTAAATGAAAGTGTTTTAGAAGAACCATAAGTAGCACCTCCATCAGTAGATACTTCAAAATTGGTAAGACCACTAAAGGTTAATGTACCTGCAGTTAAGTAACTACCAGAAACAGTAAAGGTATTAGCAGCACCAGGACCAGCATTTAAATTATAGCCATTTACTATTAACGAGCTTACTGAGGTATTTACAACCGGTGGAGCAGCAATAATTGCATCGCTTAATTTTAAAGCAGATAATACCTGTAATGTGTTTAAACGCCAGTTACCTGCATTGGTTGAATCCCAGATTCTGATTTGTAAAGTTAATATACGGGATTGTAAATCTACAGGTGCAGGAATTGTAGTAGTACTATTGGTAAAAGGAGCAGCTGTAGATGTATAATGAATTATATCACCGTAAATATTACCACCTGCAGAACCATTAGCAACTACATTACCAGTAGGAGTTGAAATAGCACTGGATGGTATTCCCGAAGAATCTGTAGAATATTTATAATATACATGGTAATCAGGATAACCTGAACCACTTGCATAAGAGTTGATAATTAAACTTAAAGCATTCTGACTGAATACTTTACCAGCAGGCAATACGATAGAAGTTTGAATATAATTCTGTGTGTTCTCCGTATTCATTGGTGTATAATAAGGCTGATATCTTACAAACAAATCAGATACACTATTATTATACGTAATACCGCTTGAACCACCAGTAGTTTGCGCAGCTAAAACGGAAGCAGCAGATCTTGCAATGGTATCTAAATATACACCAGCAATATCAGAAGTTCTAACTGTAACAGTAGAACTACCATTTACAAAACTAATTCTATCAGCAGGATTTGATACATAATCATGAGCAACCTGTGTAAAGTCGAATTTCAATAAATTAGTTGGCGCTTGTGCAATAGTATATCCAGCACTTGCATTTACAGTAGCAGCAGCAACATTTCCTACTGTTATTGCAAAATCAGTACTTGTAAGTGCATTAGCAGTAATGGTATTCCCAACTGTACTTACTCCATTTGCACTAATATCAGCAGTTACCCAGAAATATCTGGTTGCACTTGCAGGAATTGAATAAGCTAATGAAGAGAAAACAATATTTTCGCCATGACCAGTTGAAGAAGACACACTTGTACCAAGTTGAATAGCACTGGAGAAAGCATTTGAAGTAGCAACCCACAATTTAAATCCACCTGTAGCAATATCCGCACTTATATAAGTACCAGTAGGATGAACAGTAATACTGTTTAATGTAGTAGCAACTCCATTACCTTCTACTAATTTAATTGATTGCAGATTATTGTTGATAGTTCCTGCAACAGATGAAGTAATAATAGCAGGAGTACCATTATCGGTAATAGTTACTGAAGGAGCTGCAGTTACAGAACCACTTACAGTAAAGGTAGCAGTAGCTGTGCCACCAGCAATGCTGATAGTCTGGCCATTATAATTGCCAACTGCTCTACCACTGATTAATCTTACCCATATTGACTGAGTGGTTAAAGTAGCAGCTGTATATGAAATAGAAGCAGTTGCACCAAAACCAGCAGAAGCTGAAGTGGTAGATACTTCGTAATCAGTAGAACCTGTAACCGTAATAGTACCTGGAGCTCCCTGTAAAGAAGCACCTGTAACAGTAAGTGTTTGAACAGAAGAAGGTCCTGAACCAAACATATAAGTAAAGCCAGTTAAACTTGAACTTGATGGCGTAATTGTTCCATTATTTACTACAGCACCAGTTAAAGAAATTACAGTAGGAGTAGCTAAACCTCCACCTGATATTGAAAGGTTGTCGGTATAATTGTTGTTAGCAACTAAACCAGCTTTAAGACGAACATAAATAGTATTAGTAGTTAATGTAGGTGCTGTAAAGGCAAGGGTTTTAGAAGCAGCATAAGTAGATCCTCCATCAGTAGAAACTTCGAAATTGTTTAAACCACTAAAAGTTAATGGGCTACTGGTTAAATTAGAACCGCTTATGGTAAAGCTGCTGGCAATAGCAGCAGGACCACTACCTACGGTATAAGAATTGGCAGTAATAGCAGAAACAGAAGTACTGATAGCCGGAGTAGCGTTTACTACCACATTATTGATACAGTTATTAGAGAATACCTGTAATCCATTTAAACGCCAGTTGTTTGAATTTAACTGACTCCATAATCTTAACTGAATTGTTAGAATTCTGGAAGTATTGTTTCCTGGAGCAGGAATAGTAGTTGTACTTAAAGTATAAGGAGTAGCAGCTGCAACGCCATTTACAATATCACCTGCAACACTACCTCCAGCTAACCCATTCACTGCTGTAGAACCTGTACGGGTAGTTAAAGCAGCATTTGGTAAACCTGTTGAATCATCACTGTACTTATAATATACACTATAATTCTCTGTATTTGTATTACTACTACACCATGAATTTACCAATAAGTTTAAAGCATTATTGCTGAATACTTTACCTTGAGGTAATACAATAGAAGTTTCAATATAGTTATCGGTATTCTCAGTATTTAAAGGTGTATGGTATGCCTGATATCGGATATATAAATCAGATGAACTTGCATTGTAAGTAATATTAGCACCAGGAGCTGGAGAATTATTAATTACATCTAAAGTTACATTTGGAATATCTGATGTACGTACATAAACAGTGGAGCTACCATTTAAAAAGCTAATTCTATCTAATGGATTATTTGCATAATCATGTCCTATCTGCGTAAAATCGAATTTCAACAAATTAGTAGGAGCTAATGCAATAGTATATCCTGCACTTGCATTTACATTAGCAGCAGCAATAGTACCTGCAGATACAGCAAAAGAACTACTGGTTAATGCGGCAGCAGTAATAGTATTTCCCGCTGTAGCTATACAGTTATTATTAATAATATCAGCAGTAATCCAGAAATATAAAGTTCCACTTGCTGGTATAGCATAAGTTAGTCCTGCAAAATCAATTGTTTCACCATGACCAGTAGCAGAAGAAACTGAACTAATGATGCTGGCAGTTGAAAAAGTGCTGGAGCTACTTGCCCATAAATTAAATCCATTAGTTGCAATATCATTTACAGAATATGTTCCGGTTAATTGTGTTTTAACATCTGTTAAAGATGTTGCCACACCGGTGTTTTCTACAATTTTAAATTTTTGTATTATATTATTAGTAGAACCGGAAAGTATATTACTAATAACAGATGGTGTACCATTGTCGGTAACAGTGATTGCAGCTGCAGGAGTAACAGAACCACTTACTGTAATACTACCGGTTGCCCCACCACCATCAAAACTAATTGATTCGCTATTATAATTTGCTACAGTTAAACCAGACTTTAATCTTACCCATACTGTTTTAGAAGATAATGTTGCTGAAGTATAAGCTAATGTTGCAGTAGCTCCAAAACCAGTAGATGCAGAAGTAGTAGATACTTCATAGTTTGTAGAACCTGTAACAGTAATATTACCTGGATAGCCAGTTAACAGAGAACCTGCAAGACTGAAAGAGGAAGCTGTTGAAGGGCCATATCCGAAGATATAAGTTAAACCACTTAATGTAAGAGGGTTAGCAGAAAAAGAAGGTGTGCTGGTTACTGAGCCACTTAAAGAGATATTAACCAGTTGAGGTGTCAATAAACCTGCCCCGGAAATATTTAATGTTTCAGTGTAGTTTGGATTAGCAGATAAACCTTGTTTAAGTCTAACATAAATTAAATAGTTCTTTAATCTGGCAGAACTTAAAGTATACGTTTTAGAAGTACCATAAGTATTACCACCATCAGTAGAAACCTCAAAATTAGTCAATCCATTAAAAGTCAGATCAATAGCATTATTGCCATTATAAACATTTATCTGAAAAGATTGATTTGGAGAAGTGGCACTTCCAAAAGCATAAGTTAGTCCGGAATTTATAGTTGTAGTAGAACTAAACAATGAAGGGTAAGTAATTACACCAGAAGTAAGCGCATTAGCAGCTGTACCATAATTGTACGCTAAATCATAATTGATAATAGTATAAATACAAGGAGTAGTAATATCATAAGAATTATCGGTATAAGAAGTAGTACTTCCGTTTGAAGCTGTACCATGTCCTACAACTGTCCAGTTACCTATTGTAGTTCCATCAGGATATATAGCCTGATCATTTAAAGATGGTGCAGTTGAAGTAGTTGTAGTACTTCTTAAAACTAAAAAACCTTTTACCCCTGTTCCTGCATCAGTACCATTAGTCCATCCAAGAGCAATTGAACTTGCCGAAGCAGGAGTTTGATTTGAAAATCCTGTAGGAGCGGTTGCAGGCTTTGTTAAGTCGGAAGTAGCGTTAGCATCTGTGTAAGAAACAACATCGTCCAGAAAGAAGGCTCTATCGTTTGCATTAGATTTTGTAAAACCAACTAATGGATAAACTGTAGATGCAGAAGCGTATAATAAATCACCGGAATATCTTTTATAAGTACCAACAGTTGCACTCAAAGCAACTGCTGTAGTAGAAGTAGTAGTTCCACCGGAAGTAGTTCCACCAAAAAAAGTGTACAATGTACCAGCATTACTATTAGCAGTATTCCATGCAATAGTATGTAAATACTGACCTGCTGCAACACTTATTGAGTTACTGTTTTGTATATAAGTAGTATGTGTAGCAGTTGCACTGGCTGCAGAACTCATTTCAAGTACCAATGCATTATTACCAGTTCTTATAGAAGCACCAGTAGTACTTGTAGTAGCTATTTGAGCTCCGGTAGAACTACCAATAGCAGTACCAGGCCAACTAACATTAAATGCTCCAACAGCTGTCCAGTTGCTGGTAGGAGGCCAAGTAATATCCGATTCAAATCCACCATTTACTAAGCTTTGTGCAAAGCTGTTAACAGGCATAGCACTAAGCGTAAAAAAAGCAAGTAATAAAGCCATAAATGGTAATAGGCTTTTTCTTGTTTTGAATTGTTGTTTACCAGCGTTAAAAACGACAGGTACTTCATGGGGTGTAAAACTGTTCATATTTGTGTTTGATTTGCGCTAATTATTTTAATCATACAAACTATAAAGACTGGGTATTTATAAACTTTATCTTACTCTATATTCTGCATAATCAGCGCAAACATCTACCCCCAATGTTAACTTAAGTTTAAGCTAATATTAAATTAATGGTTTACAGCAGCAGTTTACAATTAATTAATATTAGAAGCTTTAAATTACATAATAGAGCTGGTCATTTTTATACTTTTTTAAGATTCTAACAACTATTATTTGTACTAAAAAAAAGCTACAGTATATGAAATACTGTAGCTTAACTATTAACCCAAGTTAATTCTTTAAACCGCTATTTAATGATAGTTTCTTTTCTAATTGTTGTAGGGCTGTTTATTGGTTTATTATATCCCTCTGCAGATAATGCTCTTCCCATACTTTTAATTACAGACTTACCAGAAGCATACACTTCTACCAGTGTATAACCATAGAATACGCCTTCTGCAGGCTTCCATGTATCCTCTAATTTAGAACCTCCATTTCCGGCTACAATCTGCCAGGTTTTAGCCGCATGTGGTTGCACCTGATAGTATAAATGATTGTGTGCTGCAAACATTGCTTCGCAGTTGTTTTGTTCCAATGCAGTCCAGAAACTATCTCTTGTTTCTATATGTGTATTCAAACCATCTTCATCAGGAGCAGGATAAGCGGGCTTATGCCCAAAAACATAGATATGTTTTATTGAATGATTCTTTTTATTAGCAGCAAGATCTTTGTATATCCAGCTTACCGGAATAGAAGATTCTCTTCCCGCACCATCGGTATTTAATATTATAAAATGGCTGTTCTTATAATTAAAAGAATAGGTTAAAGAAGATTGGTCGGTAGTTAAAGCGTCCTCCCCTGCTTTAGGCCCATTATTGTTTTGAATAAAAGGTTTCATCACACTCAACCAAACTGCTTCTGCTTCAGGTGAAGCTGGTTTCTTTTTACTATAAAGTGATTCATGATTACCTTGAACAGGAATCATTTTTACTCCTTTTTCCGGTAATCCAGATGCTAAGTATAAATTTACCCAGGCAGTTAACTCTTTTCTTAATAAAGCAGTATCACCTTTGGTATATCCAAGAACCATATCGCCAGTAAAGAAAAAGAATTTTGGAAGTGGACTAAGCTGTAAGATATCCTGAAAGGTTCTTTGTAAATGAAAAACATTAGCAGTACTTGGGTTATCTGCACTGGTATCTGTTTTTTCAATTCTATTGCAACCAACAGTAACAAAACTATACAGAATAGAATCTTTTACTGTATTATATTTTGTTGTATTTCCTGTATTGGCAATAGCAGAGAAATGAACGAACAAACTGAAAATAATGGTACAGATAGATACCCTTTTTAAATAAATCATTTTGATAAATTGAGATAGTACTACTTTAAATAATCTTAGTGTTTATTACCTGTTCCATTAAACTGATAAGCCCCTAAATCGATACCTGGAGCAGTTAATTCAGTCACGCCATATTTAGGATCTACCGGCACATCTCCTTTTGCAGTAAAGCCTAAGAAACCTTTACCAATACAAGGAGAACTTGATTTTAAACGGAAGTTATAATTTCCTTGAATAGCGATATCTCTAAGATTAGCACCAGCAGGCAAAGGCACAGGAGCATTAATAAACATTGGATTATTAGCCCCAACCAACGGAAGAATATTAGACACTACCAAAGTATCGCCCATTTTCCAGCCTGTAGGTAAATAAGGATTTAAATTTGGAATATCGGTAGCCTGAGGAGTAGTAATTGCAGTACTTACAGATAGTGAAGGCACAAACTGTTTCACTACTGATATAGAATCGCCATAACTAAAATTATATCCATAACGAATATTCGCTGTATCGGCTAAAGGATTTTGAACTACTCTTAATCCAAACTTACAATTCACCAGTATATTATTGTAAGCCATACCGCCTGCATTTTGTTCAAAGTTTATTGAACCTCCTCTACCTGCAGCGGCTCTTCTGTAGCCACAGTTTATAATAGTATTGTTATACATTCTAACATTAGTACCAGGCACACCAGCAGGAGCACTTGCATTGGAAAGTTTAGGACCATTAGTGGCAGTACCAATACATACATTGTAAGCAAAATCGCCAATGGTACCCGCTTTAGCATTTAAAGACTCACCACCAGTAAAACCACATTTTTCATAGGTGTTTCTAAGGATTGCAACTTTACCACCAAAGGTTCTGTTTGGATCATCTACACTACCATAAATCCAGGAGTCTTCCAGTACAAATATTCCATTAGGATTCTGAAAATATAAAGGATAACCAGAAGTACCTATAGCAGCTACTTTACCATTAGGTTTACCACCAGCAAATTCAATATGTGTCCATTTAACAATTAAATAAGGACAGGTTGTACCACCAATAATTCCCGTCCACAATCCTTTAAAAGCAGGATCGTTATTAGGGTTAGCCCCAATCTGGTCGGTCTTTGTAAGTGTAGCACTATCATAGGTCAACCAGTTAGGATTGGCTTGAGTACCTAAACAGAATAAACTTCCGTTAACACCAATACCATAGTTGCCACGGAATTTTAAGGTAACCCCTTCCTGTATTATCAAAGTGTCTCCAGCATTTACTATAATGTTGCCACATACATAGTAGGTTTTGCCGGCTAATAACGTACCGTTTAACGATCCTGACAAACAGCCTGTATCACTAATTGGTGCAAACGGTTTAGATGGTGCAACTACAGGTAGATATAAGTCCTTATTATCCACTTTTTTACAAGAAGTAACAATTACACCTACCAGAACAAGATTAATAATTAAGTTATATATTTTTTTCATTGTATTAAATTGAAGGAAGTTTAAAATTTATATCTTACACCAAATAAATAAGTGCCTTTATAAAAGTCCTTAAGAACAATAATTTTATTTGCTGGATCTGTTTGCAATGGAAGCGCTCTTGAAGTACCAGTAGCTGTTGGATGCAAATAGTTATTATACGATTGATGTAATTCAAGAATGTACGGTGTATTTG
>Ga0194037_1000910_pt1 | contig 22528 bp, 20 predicted proteins | sample JunL306m_MetaG_FD_148653 | JGI IMG/M metagenome (GOLD analysis project Ga0194037, IMG submission 148653) | Anoxic zone freshwater microbial communities from boreal shield lake in IISD Experimental Lakes Area, Ontario, Canada - Jun2016-L304-6m | ecosystem: Environmental > Aquatic > Freshwater >...
TTGGTTACTCAACGTCCATGTTGTTGGTTTTGTTGGAGATGTACAGCATGCCGATAACGAAGCTTACACTGGCAATCAGTATCGGGTACATAAGGCCGGCAAGTGGATCTGCAGGTGGAAGACCAGGCGCCGGACGGGTTGCTTCAACAAGACGGGTTGAGATAAGGGGAACCAGACCGCCGAAGACGCCGTTGCCGATATGGTAAGGCAAAGACATTGAGGTGTAGCGGATACGGGTCGGGAAAATCTCAACCAGGAACGCAGCAATCGGACCGTAAACCATAGTAACAAAAATAACCTGAATCAAGACATAGCCAATCATCTTGTAGTAGAGCTCCTGAGGCAGGGTAACTTCCTTTTTGGTTTCAGGTTTCAGTTTGTCTTTAGCCGCAAGCTCAGCTTTTTTTGCTTCATCAAGCGGGATGGTCAATTTTTTCGTCTCTTTGTAGGTTGTGCCATCGGCGAAGGTCTTCTTCGTCACAGTTGTGGTGACCGTATCAGTGCCTTTTACCGCCTCTTTGGTTTCAACCGTTGTTTTCTCTACAACCTCAATTTTGTTTTTCAGGTTGGCTGAATCGTACATCATCTGGTAAATAGGCTTGTAGGAAACAACTGCAATAAGCATACCAGCCATCATGATGTACTTACGTCCGATTTTGTCGGAGAGTGCACCGAAGACAATAAAGAAGGGAGTACCGATAAGCAACGCAATAGAGATAATCATGTTACTCTGCACAAACTCAACGTTGCAGGCATTCTGCAGGAAGGAGAGTGCATAGAACTGACCGGTATACCAGACAACACCCTGACCGGCGGTTGCGCCAAGAAGGGCGATCAGCACCATTTTCAGATTATCCTTCTGCTTGAAGCTTTCAGCCAGAGGGTTCGTGGAGGTTTTTCCCTCTTTTTTCATCTTCACAAACATCGGTGATTCCGACATCTTCATGCGGATAAAGACCGAAACTCCGACAAGAAGTGACGAAAGGATGAAGGGAATGCGCCATCCCCAGTCAGAGAAGGTTTCAACACCAAGTGTCTGACGGACGATGAGAATAACACCGAGCGCAAGAAAGAGGCCAAGGGTTGCCGTTGTCTGGATAAAGCTGGTCCAGAAGCCTCGCTGTCCGGCCGGAGAGTGTTCGGCGACATAAGTGGCGGCTCCGCCGTACTCACCTCCAAGAGCAAGACCCTGCAGCAGTCGGAGGGCAAAGACTATGGCCGGTGCAAAGAATCCGATAGTTTTATAGCCGGGAACAAGACCGATAGCAAAGGTGGAACCGCCCATGATCACCAGAGTGACAAGGAAGGTGTACTTCCTTCCGATAAGATCGCCCAGGCGGCCAAAGAAGAGTGCGCCGAACGGCCTGATAACAAAGCCGGCGGCAAAGGTTGCCAGTGTAGCAAGCAGTGCTGCAGTGGGGTTGTCTTTTGGAAAAAACTGCTCGGAAATGATTTTCGCAAGAGTACCGAAAATATAAAAATCATACCACTCGATGAGCGTTCCTACCGAAGAAGCGGCGATAACCCGCCTGGTGCTGGATACCTCTTCGGTTTGGGAAACGTTTGTGACATTTTGTGCCATAAAAGTTTGCTTTGATTGTTAATAAAAAATGATGTGAACTTTTTGCATGCCAGTTCCTGGCTCTCTGCGTTTAGTTAATCGATAAATTCGTGCTCGTTCTCCTTGACGACAAGAACCGGGCATGGAGCGCGACGAATAACATGCTCTGCAACGCTGCCGAGGATCATCCGTTTCAGACCGCGCCGTCCGTGTGAACCCATGATAATGATATCAGCCTCCTGGCGTTTGGCATAATCAAGAATACACTCTTCGGCAAATCCTTCATAGATGACATAATCGGCAACAATACCAGCCATTTTCTCCTCTTCAATCAAGGCAAGAAGTTTTTGGTCGGATTCCGCACGTTCTTTTTCAAGGCCGTGTGAATAAGTGATGGTGGGGTCATTCTCAATAACGCCGACCAGAAAGACTTTTCCGCCGGAAAGTCTTGCAAACTCGTTAGCGTATTGCAGCGCCTTGCGCGACAAGCCAGAGAAATCAACCGGGCAGATGATTTTTTTAATGGTAATCATAGTACCGCTGTTGTGTTTAAATTATTGAATAAATTTTGTGCAATTGACAAACGATCGAAAAGAACAGTTAAGCTGGTCGACCTGTACACTGCTTCATGCAGCAGGCAAAATGGTATATAAAAAGAGAGAGCCGTATTTACTCTTTCCCCAAAAAGGCGCAAACGTATTCAGTGCCAAATGGACAAAAAACCAGGTGTAAAAAGTGGTTTCTGTATGTCGAAAAATGTAAAACTACAGGTATAGAAGCCTGTTCGTGTCGTTACTGACGGCTTTCAGTAATATCGTTAAAATTCCTGAAGTAACAATTGTTATTTACAGGAAATAACTTGCACAAAAAAATGCGCTGTACATTAACGAGATAATATAAAAAATAAAGCCGTAGTTACCTACGGCTTTATTGACAGTAAGAGTGAGATTTAGAAGGTCACTGATGCCCAGAGTTCTGTGCGAAGCTGGTTGTTCCTGTCAGTACCGACGGTGCCGGCGGTCTCTTTTCCGCTTGCACGGTAGCGTACAGTCGGCGTCAAACTGACTGTGCCCAAAGCTGACTCATGAACATTGACTTTGTACTGTGCCCATACAAAGATGTTGTTGTAGGTAAGATCATTGGTTGGTGTTTTGTCAACGGTGCGGTTGTAGTCAATCCATGCCATGACCGGACCGGATTCGGCTTTTGCTCTCAAGAGATAACCACTATAGTCAACTGAGGCGCCAGTTGAAGTATAATAGATATTGTTTACATCTTCTACTGTTGTAGTAAGTGGGTTGTCACCAGTGTTTTTCACTGGCTGTGCACCTTTTGAGTCCTTACAAACGGTGTAAAAGCCGCTGAGACCTATTTTGGATTTGCCTGCGGGGATCGTGGCGTTGGCACCGAAGGTGTTAGGAGAGATCTTCTGGTATGTAGCGCCCTGAGCATCGGTCAAGGTAATAAGCGCCTGCGGCTCAACGGTGACATCACCGATGGTGGTTTTATAGGAAAGATGGAGCAGGTAGCCGTCGTTGAAAAGTCCGTCACCGGTGGCCACAGTGTTCTCTGTTGCAGAGTTGTTGTCAAGAATAACAAGTGTACCGTTCAGTTCACCGTTACCTACCTTTGTGCCGTAGTTCATGCCGTAGACACGGTCAAAATTCCACTGGAATACCGGGACATCAACTGCATAAACGCCAGTAGTATTATTGAATGCTGTTGGAACCGGATAAAGGGTAAGGTCAAAAATCGGGTTGTTGAAGCTGTTGAGCGGAAGGCGGCCTATCTGGTAGTGGCATTTTTCCAGAGTACGTCCGAAATAGAAGTTTGAGACTTCAAGCTGGAATTTCTCTGTGTTCGTGGCGCCAACAGTGCTCCAACCGGGAGTTCCTCCATTGGTGGTTTCCTCATTGGCAATCAATGCCTTGAAAAAGTAGCCGTCTCCGAGGTCTGCCGCAGTTTTCAGGCGTACCCTGTACTGGTATTTTATATCATCTGAATTTGTGGTTTTGACGCCACCGATATCGGAATTATTAAACTGACCTCTCACGCGGGTAGCTGCATCGCCACTGATTTTCAATTCAGCAGATGCCGGTGATGCGTATGACAAAACTGCAAACATTGCAGCAAGCGATAGCATTTTTTTCATTTTCATTTTCTCCGTTAGTTGTTATGTGTGTGTTTGTTAGTAAAAAAAAGAAAAAGCTTTAAATATCCTTAAGAAAACCATCAAGAAGTAATAAAGCGCTACTATACGGTGCGGTATCCTTATTTAGGATTTTAATATAAAAAAATTAACATGAATTCAAAAAAGGTTACCATTTTGTCATTCGGGATTCAGTACTGATTTAGCATTTATTTTTAATCATAGAGATATTTTTTTATGTCACAGGTAAGGCTAAGGGTAAGCGCTTTATGTATCAGGGATGGTCAGGTATTGCTTATTGAACACAAAAGCTTTGCGCCCGAAGATCCGCAGCTTCCCGAAAGTTACTGGATTCTTCCGGGAGGTGCTGTCGAACGGGGAGAAACTCTTGACGAGGCAGTGAAGCGTGAAATGATGGAAGAGACCGGTCTTTCATGCAGGGTTGGTACTCTGCTTTTTATCAAGGAGCTGCTTTACCCTTATCCCGGTCTCCTTGAACAGGGTTCCCTGCATCATTCGGTATCACTCGGATTTTATTGTACCGTTACCGGTGGGGAGATGATCACCGGAAAAGATCCGGAATATCCTGATGATCAGCAGATGATTATCAGAGTGAGCTGGATTCCGCTAGCCGATCTTGACCGTTATGACCTCTATCCTCCGTTTCTTGCTGACTATATTCTTGCCCGGCCACCGGAAATGTTTCAGGATGCCATCCCCGAGTTTTTCGACTCATCCCGATAGTCTCAAGGTGCAACCTCAATGGATTAAAAATCAATAATGATCCCTGCGGTGGTATAGCTTTCCGGATGGTAAAAATACATCCCCTGTCGACTGATGCCGGAATAATAGTTGCATGCGACTCTGACTTTTTCCAGACCGGCCCCGCGCAGATTGATGCCAGCCTGCAGGTTCCATGTGCCCCGGTATCCTTTTGTTTCGTTCAGCAAAGGCTGCCAAAGTGGAAGCAGTTTGAAATCAGCCGCCAGGTAAGTGTTGTAAGGGGCGGAGAGTTCCGCGCCAGCCTGAAAGGAGTGTGGATTGATGCCGTCAGGGAGGGTGTGGTAGAGGTACTGATAACCGGTATAGATCCGACGACCCGGTGAGCTGAGCGCAAGAACAAGGTTCACAAATTCCCGGCTGTAAGTAAAGGGAATCGTCCCGAGCCATTCAGGTTGTTGGAGCCACTGGTCTGCATCAGCGTTATAGTGTCCATCTTCGAAATGAGCAGAAATGTGACTGAGCTTTACTCTTGTGCTGAATTCTTCAAAAGGCAGTACATCGCTGCTGATCGGCTTTTTCCAGGTGGCGTTGATGCCGAACAGATAATCTACAGCATCCACAGGAAACTTGAAATTTTCCGTCCTGCTCAGGAGAGAGTAAGTCGCAAAATCTACTCCCACAGCAAATTTTTTGCTCTTGCTCTGGTAAAGATCGACCGATGATCCGATATCAAGCTGCAGGGATTTTTTCCCGAGCAATGGCATGACGGCAATTCTTGGTTCCAGAGGATCGGCCAGAAGTGGTTTAAAAATAGTTTTTACACTCGGATTCTGCGGTGTTTCTGCTGAGGCGCAGGTAAGGGAAGTCAAAAGTGCCGCTGTAAGTAAAGTCATTATTCCTGAGAGACGATAGAGGCATTTCATCATGTTAGAAAGTTATGGTTAAAAACTGTTTTCCTGGGTAAGCAATGTTTTCAAAACCGCCATGCGGACAGCAACGCCATTGGTCACCTGTTCAAGCAGCATGCTTTTAGAATAGCCTGGAGGCTGGATGCGGTCAGCGACATTGTTTGATATCTCAATCTCCCGGTTTATCGGTCCGGGGTGAAGCACCAGAAGATGTTTCTGTATTCGTTCAAGCCTTTCGTCGGTAAGGCCGTAATAGACGGAGTACTCTTCGAGGGAGGGCAGGTAGCCACCGGTTGCGCGTTCAAGCTGCAGGCGAAGCACAATGGCGGTATCAGCCCAGTCTATGGCTTTGTCGAGGTTGGTAAAAAGGGTTATTCCCAGTCTGTCAGCATCAGGCGGCATGAGGGTGACCGGGCAGCAGAGACCAACCTCCGCGCCAGCGGCAAGAAGACCATAGATATTGGAACGGGCAACGCGGCTGTGCAGCACATCTCCGATGATGATGACCCTGAGTCCTTCGATTCTGCCAAAATATTCACGAAGTGTAAACATGTCGAGAAGCGCCTGTGTCGGGTGTTCATGAGAACCATCACCGGCGTTGATGACGTTTTTTGAGGTGATGCCTGTTATGAGATCTGCTGATCCCGATGAGGGGTGGCGCAGCACAAAGGCATCCACCTGCATAGCTTCCAGGTTTTTTATGGTGTCGCCGAGGGTCTCTCCCTTGCTGACACTGCTTGAAGAGGCGCTGAAGTTCAGTGTTCCTGCGCCAAGGTGACGGGCAGCTATTTCGAAGGAGAAGCGGGTGCGGGTTGAATTTTCAAAAAAAATCAGGGCGATGCGTTTATTGCGAAGAGATTGTTCAAAAGAGGGATTTCCTGTTATCAACTCTTTCTTGAACCCGTCGGCCATGTCGAGGAGTTTCGTGATATCACTGGCCGGTACATTGCATAATCCTGTAAGGTGCTTCAACTTTTGCTGTTATTTGCGGCGTTTCAGGAAGATTTTTTTCAAATGTACAATAAAAATTGATGATCATAAACTTACCTTACAGAAGCTGCGGTGAGAGAGTCCGCAGTTGCGGCATAAGGGTCGCAAATCGAATGCAAAAGCCCCTTAGGGGCGACATATTGGCAGCAAAGAGCGCAAACCTTTTGACACAACTATTCTCTAAAATGTTGTTATGCACGAAATGAGTATTGCGCTTTCAATCGTTGAAGCTGTTAACGCAAAAGCACGGGCAGAGGGCGCAGGAAAGATTTCCGGTATTGATCTTGTGATAGGCAAACTTGCCGGAATTGAGCCGGAATCCCTGAAATTCTGTTTTTCAGCGGCAGCAAAGGGGACGCTTGCCGAAAATGCGCTGCTTGCTATAGATGAGCCTGAAGGGATCGGTGAGTGCGGTGAGTGCGGCACGAGGTTTCCGGTCACCTTTTATTATGCAGAGTGTCCAAAATGCCGTTCGCTTCGGATAAACATTGTCTCCGGTGAGGAGTTTCTTATTCAATCAATAACCATAGAAGAAGAGGGAGAGTAAGGATATGTGCGATACCTGCGGATGTTCGGCAGATGGCGGGGCAGTGCTTCGAAAACCCGGTGAGAGCGATTATCATGTTCATGTTTCTGGTGCAGAAGAGCATACCCATTCTCATGCTGGTGAGGGGCACCACGATCACGGGCACAAGCATCATCATCATGAAGGTACAAGCAGGAAGATTATGCTCGAACAGGATGTCCTTCAGAAAAACAATCTTCTTGCAGAAAGAAACCGGGGATACTTTGATGCAAGGAATATTTTAGCCCTGAATTTTCTCAGCTCTCCTGGCTCTGGAAAAACTTCGTTGCTCGAAAAAATCATTCCATTGCTGCAACAGCGCTTTCCGGTTGCCGTTATCGAGGGCGATCAGCAGACCACGAATGATGCTGACCGTATTCATGCTCTTGGTGTGCCGGTGATCCAGATCAATACTGGTTCAGGATGTCATCTTGATGCACTGATGGTCAACCGCGCTGTAAAGGAGCTTGAATTGCAGGATAACTCTCTGCTCTGTATCGAGAATGTCGGAAACCTTGTCTGTCCTGCGCTCTTTGACCTTGGTGAAGCTCTGAAAGTGGTGATTATCAGCGTGACCGAGGGCGACGACAAGCCGCTGAAATACCCGACTATGTTTCATGAGGCCGATCTCTGCATTCTCAACAAGATCGATCTGCTGCCTTACGTGGAGTTTGATGTGGCCAAGTGCCGGGAGAACGCCATGCGGGTCAACCATCATCTCGAATGGTTTGAAGTGTCTGTGAAAACCGGTGAGGGGCTTGCAGCGTGGCGGGAGTGGCTCGAAAAGAGATTGATACACCATTGAACATTCAGGGCGAAGCACGGCGGCGTCTGCTGGTTAACGGGATTGTACAGGGTGTCGGGTTCCGGCCCTTTGTTTACCGGACAGCCGTCGGTTTAGGGCTGAAAGGCTTTATCCGCAACACCCCTTCAGGCGTGTTAATTGAGGTGCAGGGCTCATCCCTGCTTCTCGACAGTTTTTGTGGTGCACTCAAGCGCGATTGTCCACCCCTTGCCCGCATTGAGGTAATGAAAGAGAGCGCTCTTGACTGTGTTGCCGAGGAGCGGTTTATAATTGCGGATTCGAGTGCCGGCGCCGATGTTGAGACACTCATTCCACCCGATATTGCCCTCTGCGGCGATTGTCGTCGTGAACTTCTGGATCCGGCAAACCGCAGGTTTCGTTATCCCTTCATCAACTGCACCAATTGCGGCCCTCGATATACCATAGTCGATCGTCTGCCTTACGACCGTCCCTCTACCTCAATGCACACGTTCACGATGTGTCCGGAGTGTGAACGGGAGTATCTCGATCCTCTCGATCGTCGTTTTCATGCACAGCCCAATGCCTGCCCGGTGTGCGGCCCGGGGCTTCAGCTGCTTGATGCTGCGGGTTTGCCGATTGCTGGTGATGCTGTAGCAGAGGCTGCTGTTTTGCTGAAACAGGGGCATATTCTGGCACTGAAGGGGCTTGGAGGTTTTCATCTTGCTGTTGATGCAAGTAATGAGAGTGCGGTAAAAAGATTGCGGGAGCGGAAAGGGCGTGAGGCAAAACCCTTTGCGGTGATGATGCGTGATATGGCGAAGGTGCGGAGCGTCTGCGAGGTGAGCGAGGGTGAATTCACGACATTGATATCAGCAGAAGCGCCCATTGTGCTTCTGAAAAAGAAAACGGACGGCACTTTAGCGCCATCAGTGGCTCCTGGTAACCACCGCCTTGGGGTAATGCTTCCCTATACACCACTGCATCTCCTGCTTTTTGAGGAGTGTCTCGATGCTCTGGTGATGACCAGTGCCAATTTCAGCGAAGAGCCTATTGTCAGCGAAAATGATGAAGCCCTTTTACGCCTCACAGGCATCGCTGATGCTTTTTTGCTGCACAATCGCCCCATCTACCAGAAATGCGACGATTCTGTAACTATCCATCTTTCAGGAGAGCTTCGGCAGATCAGGCGAAGCAGGGGATATGTGCCTGCGCCGATCTTGCTCCGTGAAGGTGGGCCCACAGTACTTGGCACAGGGGGAGAGCTAAAAAACACCATCACCCTGCTGAAAGGTTCTCATGCGCTGATGAGCCAGCATATCGGCGACATGAAAAACTTTGAGGCATACCGCCATTTTGAGCAGGTAGTCGCCCATTTGCAGCGCCTGTTTCAGGCAACACCCGAGCTTGTCGTGCATGACTTGCACCCTGACTACATGACAACCCGGTGGGCAGAGCAGCAGCATATTCCGGTTCTTGGAGTGCAGCACCATCACGCCCATCTTGTTGCCTGTCTTGCAGAAAACAGGGAGGAGGGGCCAGCTATAGGGCTTATTCTTGATGGCACAGGCTACGGAAACGACGGCACGATATGGGGAGGTGAAGTGCTGATCGGCGACGCTGCCGGAGTTGAACGGTTTGCCTCGCTGGAGTCCATGCCAATGCCGGGTGGTGATGTCGCAGTTATGCACCCATGGCGTCTGGCGCTTGGTTATCTTCACAGAAGTTGCCCTGATCTGCCCGACCTGCCGTTTATGAAAGGGCGGAGTGTCGAGTTGGTGCTCGAACTACTCGAAAAAAAGGTGAACATTGTTGAGACATCAAGCTGTGGCCGTTTGTTTGATGCTGTCGCCGCACTCTGCAATCTACGGAACGAGATTTCTTATGAAGGAGAGGCGGCCATAGCGCTGATGCATGCTGCGGGGGGGGCCATAGGTCATAAAGAGTTTCGCTATACTTTGAACTACGTAATACCGCCAGGGAAAACTATTGATAATGAGAAGACTCACTATACGGAAAAAGGTCGTTGGATAATGATGGTCTCACCAATGATTCAAGAGATTGCCACCGCCTTGCAGGCAGGGATGTCCATCAGCGGCATCAGCCAAAGATTCCATCGCACTCTTGTAACCTGCTTCCTGGAGATTATCGAAAAAGCATCCAAAGCTACCGGTATAACAACCATAGCACTCAGTGGTGGAGTTTTCCAGAATGAACTACTCTTTACTACCTTATTGCATGAGCTTCAGCAGGATGGTTACAGGGTGCTTAGCCACGAACATGTTCCATCCAATGATGGCGGGCTTTCGCTCGGTCAGGCGATTATTGGGCGCAATTACTGGACTGAAAAGGTATTCTTTTTTTAAAGGAGAAAGAAGTTGCAGATTATCGGTGGCAATTTTGTCACACCCAGTGGCTTGCTACTGGATGTGACTTTGCAAGTGTACGCCATACTTTAGAGCAGTTTCGTCAACCTGAATCAACCTGACGACTAATTGGTAGAGTAACGCTGCTCAATATTGTGTTTCTGTCGGACGTATTCCTCAGTTTTAATAGCGCCCGTTGTTAGTTTGTCATCAAGATCGCGAATCTCTGCCCCCATTTTCTTATCTTGTGAAGACTTAGTCGCGTTATAGTTTATTGTTTTTGCACCGTCGCTGCCGCTTATTGGATCCCAAAGGATTGACAAAGGCCAACAAAGCAGGTTTACGATACCAAGTCCAGTATTGCCAGTATAGAATGAGCCTCCACCTGGTAAGATACCAAGTACTGTTGCTGTTCCTTCGCTTTTTTCTTCTACAAGAACACCCTTTGCTTTCCATGCATTATACTCTGTTGTTTGCATTGAATTGAGCGGTGTGGCACACCCTGAGATAAGATAACTTGCTGCACCGATCACAAACCATGGTGTCATTTTTTTCATTGTAATTCTCCAGTTTACTGAAATGGTGAAAAAAAAATCTGAAAACTTTTAAGTATACAGTCGTATTATGGTAATCTGCTGTGCTGAATTAAACAATATCAACGAGGCTGAATATCTGATTAGGAAATGTTATATGGCGATTTTCAGAAAGAACCTGCCAGCTTCAATCCGAACCCTCCAAGATTTTTAGACCCTATTGGTCTTGAATCCCCGAAATATATAATTGATGTATCTACGGGGATATACTGATAACCAGCCTGTATTCTCATACCACTTTTAAATTGATAGCCAATTGACGCGCCATAACCAAGTCCACCGGACTTAAAGTCATAAACATCACTTCCTGTACTTGGTATATTATCATTGAGTTCAGCTTCAATAAAAGGAGAGGCTTCAGGGCTGAACTGAAGATGAGCTGTAACTTTAGGTAGAATAATAAGGTTCACATAAGATGACTTTGATGAATTATATGAATGCCCATTGTAATAAAAATAGGTACTGACAGATGTATAATTCATAAGAAAATCAGCTCCAGGTGTGATGCTTAATTGCTTGTTGAGATTAAACTTCAACCCTGCGCCTAAAACACCCCACCCAAGTCCCCCGTCAATCCCGTCAACACCATACGCCTCTTTTACTAAATCACCATATCCTGGGCTAATAACTAAGCCACCATTAAAATCAAACGCTACTTTGTTATCACCTGCCATAACCTTGGAGGAAGGAGATGCAAGAGCTAACAAAATTGCAGTTACCATACAGATTTTCTTTTTCATAATAACTCAGTCTTAGTAGATTATATTCAGGTTTTAGGAGTGTGAGCTGTAAACACCTTGTGTGGCTGGCGTTTTTTAAATGTAATTCATATAGTAATATTTTCAAATCTTTTTCTTGAAGAATTTCTTGGATCTTGATATATAATAATAAAATGTGCCTCGCCATCCCCGGAAAACTGATAGAACTTACCACCGAAAATGGCCTTAAAATGGGCATTATCGATGTGAACGGTTCAAAAACAAGAGCCTGTCTTGAGTATGTTCCCGATATCAAGGTTGGCCAGTATACCATTGTTCATGCCGGGTTTGCCCTGAAAATCATTGATGAAGAGGAGGCGGCTGAGAGTCTGAAGCTTTGGCAGGAGCTGATTGAGAGCGGAGCTTTTCAGCCCGATGAAGAGCTTCCATCACCGGAACCCCTTTGATGCTGACACCTATGAAATTCATCGATGAATACCGGGATCCGGCGCTTGCGAGAAAGCTCCTTGAGGAGATTCGCAGAAAAGCGGTCCATCGTTGGACGATTATGGAGATCTGCGGCGGCCAGACACACTCCATTATTCGCAACGGTATTGACCAACTGCTGCCTGATACTATCGAGCTGGTGCATGGTCCCGGCTGCCCGGTTTGCGTGACTCCTCTTGAATCCATTGAGCGGGCTCTTGCCATCGCAGCACGGGAAGAGGTGATTTTTACCAGTTTCGGCGATATGCTTCGGGTGCCGGGCAATTCAGGGGATCTCTTTATGGTACGCAGTGCAGGAGGCGATGTGCGCATTGTCTTTTCGCCACTCGATGCCCTGCAGATTGCCCGTGATAATCCTTCAAAAGAGGTGGTTTTTTTTGCTGTTGGTTTTGAAACAACGGCTCCGGCAAATGCCATGGCGGTCTGGCAGGCCGCCCGCGAGGGGATAAACAATTTCACTGTTCTGGTGAGTCAGGTGATGGTTCCCCCTGCCATGCGGGCGATTCTCTCGTCCAAGGATAATCGGGTGCAGGGCTTTCTTGCCGCGGGGCACGTCTGCGCGGTGATGGGCTACGAAGAGTATGAGCCGGTAGCCCGGGAGTTTCAGGTGCCGATAGTCCCGACCGGCTTTGAACCGGTTGAGCTGCTTGCGGGAATTCTCAAAACCGTTGAGCTGCTCGAAGAGGGGAAAGCTGAGGTGGTGAACTGCTATGGACGGGTGGTGAGCAGGGCAGGTAATCCCTTTGCGCAGGAGACCATCAAAAAAGTGTTTGAGGTGACCGATCGTCAGTGGCGAGGGATTGGCCTGATTCCCGGAAGCGGTCTTGCTCTCAGGAAGGAGTTTGTCCGTTTTGACGCCGAAAAAAAGTTTAATGTCACCAATATCTCTGCTGAAGAGTCCCCTCTTTGCATGAGCGGCAGTGTTCTGCAGGGGATACTGAAGCCCGATGGCTGTCCCGCTTTTGCGAAAGAGTGTACACCGCAGCATCCCCTTGGAGCCACCATGGTTTCATCCGAAGGGGCATGTGCCGCATACTATAAATATCATCTGGATACCCAATGACGATTGCGCCGATTTGTCCAACTCCGATTATGCAGCATGAGACTGTCCAGATGGCGCATGGCGCCGGTGGCAGGTTATCGCAGGCTCTGATGCAGAGGATCTTCATGCCGCACCTCCATAACACCTTTCTTGATCTGCTTGACGATCAGGCGAAGCTTGACTTGCCTCCCGGCAGAACAGCTTTTACCACAGACACCTATGTGGTGAGCCCCATTTTTTTCCCCGGTGGAAATATTGGAGAGCTTGCCGTCAACGGTACCGTTAACGATCTGGCGGTTGGCGGAGCAACGCCGCTCTACCTCAGCGCGGGTTTCGTGCTTGAAGAGGGGTTTTCGCTGGGTGAGCTTGAAAAGATTGTCAAGAGCATGGCCGAAGCCGCCCGCCGTGCAGGAGTGATGATTGTGACCGGCGATACCAAAGTGGTCGGCAAAGGACAGTGCGACCGGATTTTTATCAATACATCCGGTATCGGAATTATCAGAGAGGGCGTCAACCTTTCGTGCCGAAACCTGAAGGCGGGCGACAGCATCATTCTCTCCGGAACGGTTGGCGATCACGGGATGGCCATCATGACCTCGCGCGAAGGGCTTTCATTCCACTCCCGGATAACAAGCGACAGTGCAGCGCTTAACGGCATGATCAGCACCATTCTTGATGAAGTGCCTTTCGCCATACATGCCATGCGAGACCCGACCAGGGGAGGGGTAGCCGCCACACTGAACGAACTGGCACAATCTTCTTCTGTTGGCGTTGAGATTAATGAGGCAACAATTCCTGTTAAACCGGATGTTCGCGGGGCTTGTGAATTGCTTGGTATTGATCCCCTGCATGTGGCCAATGAAGGCAAGCTCGTTCTGGCTGTAGCGGCAGATGATGCAGAGAAGGTTCTCAAGGTGATGCGTAGCTTCGACCCTGGCCGGGATGCCGTCATCATTGGATCGGTAGTTGACGATCATCCCGGTATGGTGGTCATGCGTACAGTGTATGGCAGCCGACGGATCATTGATCTTCCGCTCGGTGAACAGTTGCCAAGGATCTGCTGAGCATTACATGTTCAGCGCCCGTTTTTCAATGGCGAGAGCAGCTTCGCGCATCACCTCCGAAAGGCTTGGATGAGGGTGGCAGGTTCGGGCCACATCCTCGGATGATGCATGGAACTCCATGGCAAGTGCGGCTTCAGCTATCAGATCAGAGGCGCTTGCTCCAATAATGTGTACGCCGAGAATTTCATCGGTTTTCGCATCGGCAAGCATTTTGATAAATCCGTCTGCATCGCCAAGACCCAGTGCCCGTCCGTTGGCTGCAAAGGGAAATTGTCCTGTTTTGTAGTCGCGTCCTTCAGAGCGGAGCTGTTGCTCGGTTTTTCCAACCCAGGCGATTTCCGGGGTGGTGTAGATAACCCAGGGCATACTGTTATAGTCGAGATGAGGCTTCTGACCTGCCAGCAGTTCAGCCACCATGACGCCTTCGTCTTCAGCCTTGTGGGCAAGCATCGGGCCGCGTACCACATCTCCGATAGCGTAAACACCGGGAGCAGCGGTAGCGCAATGGTCGTTGACGGGAATAAATCCCCGTTCATCAGTCTGAAGGCCGACAGCCTCAAGGTTGAGTTTTTCAGTGTTTGGAGTACGGCCAACGGAGACAATCAGTTTGTCGCACTCAAGGGTATGTTCCGAACCCTGATCGTCGGTATAGGCAATACTGACGCCATCTTTCGTTAGTTTAGCCTGTCCGATTCTCACCCCGAGCTTGATGTGCAGTCCCTGCTTCAAAAAGAGCTTTGATGCTTCTCGTGAAACGCTCTCATCGGCGGCGCCAAGAAACGAGGGCATCACCTCAAGAATGGTGACCTCTGCGCCGAGTCTGCGCCAGACCGAACCTACTTCAAGGCCTATGACGCCCGCACCGATGACCCCCAGTTTTTTGGGTGCATCAGTGAATTTCAGAGCACCTTCATTATCGCAAATCGTTACGTTATCGACCTTGACGTTAGGGATATGGCGTGCTTTTGAACCAGTGGCGATAATCACCTTCTGTGCCAGAACCTCCTCATCTCCATCCTGTCCGCTGATGGTGATCCGATATCCGGCATCAGTTTTCCCTGCAAAAGAGCCGCGCCCCTTAAGAAAAGTGATCTTGTTTTTACGGAAGAGGAATTTTACTCCAGCCGTCATTTTGGTGACAATAGCCTCCTTGCGTTTCTGCATCATGGAAACATCAATGCTTATTCCGGTAGCAGTGATGCCATGTTCAGGGAGGTGAAGCACTGCTTTTTCATAGGCTTCCGATGAGGCAACAAGCGCTTTCAGAGGAATACACCCGGCGTTGAGACAGGTGCCGCCAAGACGGGGTTCTCCTGCAGGATCATCGTAAGCGCTGAACTCGCAGCAGGCAACTGAAAAACCAAGCTGTGCAGCACGGATAGCGGCAATATATCCGCCGGGGCCTGCACCGATAACAAGAACATCAAATTGTTTGTTCATGGTAGAGTTTCTTTTTAAAGATCAAGTAAGAGACGTGCCGGATCTTCCAGCGCATCCTTGATTGCAACAAGACCAAGTACCGCTTCTTTGCCGTCGATAATTCGATGGTCATAAGAGATGGCCAGATAGTTCATCGGTCGTATGACGATCTGCCCGTTTTCCACAACAGGCCTCTCTTTCGTGGCGTGGATGCCAAGAATTGCTGACTGCGGCGGATTGATGATCGGTGTTGAAAGCATTGAACCGAAAACGCCTCCGTTTGAAATCGAGAAGGTGCCGCCGGTCAGCTCTTCAAGGGAGAGTGTCCCCAGTTTTGCTTTAGTGGAATAGTCGGCAATTTTGCTTTCAATGTCGGCAATAGTCATCTGGTCGACATTACGCAGGACAGGAACAACCAGTCCTCTCGGTGAGCTGACGGCAATACCGATATCGAAATAACCATGATAGATGATATCCTTGCCGTCAACTGAAGCGTTCAGAACTGGATATTTGCGCAGGGCGTGTACTGCAGCCTTGACAAAGAAAGACATGAAGCCGAGTTTGACCCCGTGTTCTTTTTCAAAGGCAACCTTGTAGCGGTTGCGCAGCTCAATGACCGCATGCATGTCGACCTCATTGAAAGTCGTCAGAATGGCATTGGTTGCCTGGGACTGAAGAAGCCTTTCAGCGATGCGCGCCCTGAGACGGGTCATGGGTACGCGTTGTTCCGGCCGGTCGGTCAGCAGAGAAGGGTCAGTGACTACTTCTGCAGGTTTCAGCTTTTGTACTGAGGGAACTGACGGTGCGGGCGTGGCCGCCGGTTCCGCTCCTGCGGCAATAGCTTGCAGGACATCGCCTTTGGTAACTCTTCCATGCCGGCCGGTGCCCTCAACTTGTGACAGATTCAGGCCGGTTTCAGCCATCAGTTTTGCTGCGGCAGGCATGGCAACTCCTCCGTCAGATTTTGGAACAGCCGTTTGCTGAGCAGTTTCAACCTTTTGCTGATCAGGAACAGAGGCTACTGACGTTGTTGCTGCCGTTTTGCCTTCGCTGTCGATGCGTGCCAGAACCTGATTGGGAACTACCGTACCACCGTCACCGACAAGAATTTCAAAGAGAATGCCTGCGGAGGGAGATGGTACATCAAAAACAACTTTGTCGGTTTCGATTTCAAAGAGAATTTCGTCTACAGCAACAGCATCTCCTGGAGCTTTTTTCCAGTTCAGTAGTGTTGCTTCAGCAACGGATTCCGACAACTGGGATATGGTGACATCAATGATTGCCATTCGTGGATATTATTTGTTGAAAAAAACACTGAACTCACCGAATGCCTGATCAAGCAACGCTTTTTGCTGAAGGGCATGTGTTGCGGCGTAGCCGCATGCAGTAGAGGCTGATGCGAGTCTTCCTGCATAGCCGAACTGCTGGCCCGGCGTCATTGCTTTCATGATATAGTGCTGGAGAAAACGCCAATACCCCTGATTTTTTGGTTCATCCTGACACCAGACAATATCCTTCAGTTGAGGATAAAGCGCAAGCTCAGCGCCAAACTCCTCAAGCGGGAATGGATAGAACTGTTCGATACGGATAATGGCGACATCTTCAACGGTGTTCTCCCGTCTGCGGTTAACAAGATCATAATAAACCTTCCCGGAACAGGCAATCAGTCTCCGTACTTTTTCAGGATTTGCGGTCGTATCACTGATAATGTTCAGAAAATTTCCGGTGGAGAGTTCGCCAAGCCCAGAGACCGCCTCCTTGTTGCGGAGCAATGATTTAGGAGTGAGAATCACCAGCGGTTTGCGGATCATGGAGGTCATCTGCCGTCGAAGCAGGTGGAAAATCTGGGCAGGGTTCGTCGGTTGACAAACCTGGATGTTGTTCTCTGCGCAGAGCTGCAGGAAGCGTTCCGGTCGGGCTGAAGAGTGTTCCGGTCCCTGTCCTTCATAGCCGTGAGGCAGCATGAGGGTAAGGCCGGATGCAAGCCCCCACTTCACCTCTCCGGAGGTGATGAACTGATCAATCAAGACCTGTGCGCCATTGGCAAAGTCGCCAAACTGGGCTTCCCATATCACCAGAGTATCGGGAGCAGAGATGGAGTAGCCGTATTCAAAACCAAGAACCGCCTCTTCAGAAAGAACGGAGTCGATAACCGTAAAGGCCGCCTGGTTGCTGGCAACATTCTGAAGCGGTATGTAGATGCCCGAATCCCATTTTTCACGCTTCTGATCATGCAGGACGGAATGACGGTGCGAAAATGTTGCCCTGCCGCTGTCCTGACCGGTAATACGTATCGGGTACCCGCCTGCAACAAGTGATGCGAATGCAAGATGTTCGCCCATACCCCAGTCGAGAAGCTGTTCACCTCGACCCATGCGGGCACGGTCATTGACCACCTTTTCAACCAGTGGGTGAAGCTTGAACCCTTCAGGGATTTTGGTGATCATCTCCGAGAGTCGTTTGAGTTCGGCAAGGGGAACGCCGGTTTCGGAGACTTCCTCACGCCCTGTTGCGGGTTCTGCTGTAAAGATGGTTTTATTGACCAGTACCGGATTTGCAGTGTACTTTCCTTCATCAAGATCTTTGCGGAACTGCTGACTCAGCTTTGTGGCATACTCTTCGTTAATGACACCCTGCGATTCAAGTCTTTCTGCAAAGAGTTTCCGGGTGCCGGGGTGCTTGTCTATTTTCTTGTACATCAGCGGCTGGGTCATGGCCGGTGTATCCTGTTCGTTATGGCCAAGCTTGCGGAAACAGATAATATCAATAACCACATCGCGTTTGAACGCCTGCCGGTAATCAAGAGCCATCTGTGTTGCCAGTACAACCGATTCAGGATCGTCGCCATTGACGTGCAGCACCGGAGCCTCAATCATCTTGACAACATCGGTACAATAGGTTGTTGAACGGCTGTCGCGAGGATCGGAGGTGGTGAAGCCGATCTGGTTGTTGATAACAATATGAACCGTGCCTCCTGTGCCGTATCCCCTTGTCAGCGCAAGATTGAGCGTCTCCATGATTACGCCCTGTCCCGCAAAGGCCGCATCACCGTGAACCAGAATCGGCAGCACCTGTGAGCCATCCCGGTCGCTCCGGCGTACCTGGCGGGCTTTTACAGCACCCTCAACAACCGGATTGACAATTTCAAGGTGAGACGGGTTGAACGCAAGAGAGAGATTGATTGGTCCGCCGGGAGTGGCAATGTCGCTGGTAAAGCCCTGATGATATTTTACGTCGCCGGAGGGAAGGTCCGCAGCATGTTTGCCCTCAAATTCCGCGAAAAGGTCCAGCGGATTTTTTCCCATGATATTGACAAGCACATTCAGTCGTCCTCTGTGGGCCATTCCGATGACAATCTCCTGCACTCCGGCTTTGCCAGCCCGCTGGATCAGTTCATCCATGGAGGCAATAAAGCTTTCACCTCCTTCAAGAGAGAAGCGTTTCTGGCCGATAAAACGAGTATGCAGATAACGCTCAAATCCTTCAGCAGCAGTCAGCCGTTCAAGAATATGTTTTTTCTTCTCCTTAGTGAAATCAGGTTTCGATCGTATTGTTTCAAACTTGGCCTGCCACCACCGTTTTTCCGTTTGATCGGTAATGTACATGAACTCAATGCCGAGTGTACCGCAGTAGGTCTCGCGCAGATTCTGCAGTACTTCGCGCAGCGGCATACTTTCCTTGCCGAAATAGGTATTGCTTGTGTTAAAGACAATATCCATGTCGGTATCCGTGAACCCGTAAAAGGAGGGCTCAAGATCGGGAAGTTCAGGTCGTTCCTGACGTTTGAGGGGATCAAGATCTGCCCAGCGTGAACCAATGTTGCGGTAGGCGGCAATCAGCTTCTGTACCGACACCCGTTTACGCCCCAATTCGGCATCAGGATTTGCTACGACACGGTGAATAGGGCCAAGGCGTGCTCTCTCAGCAAACGATGCCTGGACCGGTGAGTGCGCAATATCGCGGGCATCCGTGCCGTTCGTTCCCGGCATATTCTGCATGGCATCAAAGTAAGCACGCCATGTTTCAGAAACAGAGCCAGGATTGTCGAGATAGGCTTCATAAAGATCTTCGATGTAAGGGGCATTTCCCCCGGAGAGATAGGAACTGCTGCTATACTGATGCATCATGGTGTGACGTGCTTGTCTTTCAAAAGGTTTATATTACGAAACAACGATGTATATAAAAGAAAGGGTGTTAGTCATCTATTGAACCACTTGTTTGCAGGTACTGGATCTTAACAACTGTTAAGCAACATGAAGTATAATAAATAACAACGGTTATTACGAAGGATTTAACGAAAATCAGGCGAATAAATAATCAGAGGCGTTCCCTGAGAGCAAAGAGCAGAGAGGGCAGGTTGGGTTGCGGAGCAGGGGGATTTTGCGGATGGTCATGGTGAGGGTGTCGCAGGTGAGGAGTGTGTTGGTAAGGGGTGTGCCGATGGAAAGGATGTGCTTGATCGCTTCGGTGGCCTGGATGGAGCCGATGATGCCGGGTACTGCACCGAGTGGCCCTTTTGGTATAGTGGCAGCCGGAACTCCCTCTTCGTGGAAGAGGCAGTGGTAGCAGGCGGTAGTGCCGGGGTGGACGGTCATGGTTTGACCATAGAACTCTCTTATCCCTGCGTGGGAGTAAGCTTTTGCTGCGTTGTGGCAGGCTCTGGAGATCAGGAATTTCGAATCGAAATTATCGGTGGCGTCGATGACGAAGTCGTACGGAGCAAGGATCTTCGGGGCGTTGTCAGCGGTGAGCCGGAACGGGTAGAGGGTGAGTTTGAGGTCTGGATCAAGGTCAAGAAGCCGTTGTTCCGCAGAGGTGACCTTGTCAACTCCGATGGAGTCGGTGGTGTGCAGAATCTGGCGCTGGAGGTTGCTGAGATCAACCTTGTCACCATCCATGAGCCCGATGGTACCTATCCCTGCTGCAGCGAGATAAAAGGCGACCGGGGAACCGAGCCCGCCAGCGCCGATGACCAGTACTTTTGCCTTGAGCAGCTTCACCTGTCCCTTTTCACCAATCTCCTGCAGGGAGATGTGGCGGGCGTATCGTTCGCGCTGGCGGTCATTCAGTGTGTCGTTCAGTGGCATGGTTGTTCTTTTTCGGATTGCATTGCCAGTGTTATGCTGGATGAAGGGCCGTTATAGGATGGTTCCCAGTTTTTAAAGACCGGCTCAATGTTCTGACGACGCAGGGCAGCACAGAACTCTCTTGCGGTGCGGTCGTCAGATATTTCAAATTGCCCCTTCTCTCTCCTTTCTTCATTCTCACTCTCATAATATCCTCCCACAGTAGTCCTGCTCTCAATGCTCATTCTGGTAATTCCAAGTCCTGCCATGCCATCACGGAAGGTTGCGCTCTCCCTCGTTGAGAGCACCAGTTCTGTATCGGGAAGAGCGATGCGGAAGGCAAAGATGATTCGGGCGAGAAGGTGATCGTCAACCGGGAAGGGGGGCTCATACCCGCCGGTCTGTGGTCTCATGCGTGGAAACGATACGGACATGCCCGCACGCCAGTACGTCCGTCCGAGGTGTCGAACATGGCGATAGAGGCTCAGTGCATCTTCAACTGGATCGGAAAGGCCGAGCAGTACACCGAGCCCGACCGATTTTATTCCTCCTTCAAGTGCGCGGGCCGGAGTTTCAAGGCGTGCGATGAAATCTTTTTTCGGGCCCCAGCGGTGCAGCGCTTCATAGCGTTCGCGGTTGTAGGTCTCCTGGTAGATCGTGATACCGGTGCAGCCGCAGTCGGCAAGTGCCCGATATTCGCTGACGCTCATCGGGAATGCTTCAACCGAGACGCGCTGCATCTCTTCTGCGGCGATGGCGACACTTCGCTGAAGATAGTCGAAATCTGCCGCGGCAGTGCGTTCGCCGGTAAGCAGGAGAATATCGCTGATGCCAAGTTTTTTCATGGCGGCCAGTTCGCGACGGATCTCATCCGGTTCAAGACGGTGGCGCGGCGTCTTCCTGTCGGAGGCAAAGCCGCAGTAGGCACAGCCGCTTGAGCAGTAGTTTGAGAGGTAGAGAGGAGCGTAGAGGGTTATGGTTCGTCCGAAACGGCGCAAGGTAATTGCTCTCGATTCGGCGGCAAGTGTTTCAAGGGATTGTGATGAGGCAGGCGACAGCATGGCGGCAAGGGACGCCGTGTCACGATTGTCGGAAAGCCATTCCGGTAGGGCAGTCATCAGAATGTTCCCAGAAAAGAGGTGAGAGGACTTGTTGCCACGGCGGAACCACTTTTCTGCATAAGCCCGGCCCTGAAGGCTTTTCTTCCCGCAGCAACAGCTTCTGCAAAAGCCTCTGCCATTTCCGACGGGTTGCCTGCGGCGGCCACCGCGCTGTTCACCAGTACCGCTTCACATCCCATCTCCATGGCGTGGGCCGCCTCGGAAGGGGAGCGCAGTCCGGCATCAACAATGACCGGAATACCGCTTTCGCGGATGATAATGTTGAGCATTTCGGAGGTGGCGAGCCCCTGCCCGCTGCCGATAGCAGAGCCGAGCGGCATGACCGAAGCGCAGCCAACTTCCTCAAGCCGCTTGGCCAGTACCGGGTCTGCTGCAATATAGGGCATCACCAGAAACCCCTCTTTTGCCAGAATCCGGGAGGCCTCGAATGTTTCAATCGGGTCGGGCATCAGATGTTGCGGGTTCGGATGAATTTCCACCTTGATGAAGGGGCTTCCTGAAAGCTCTCGGGCAATATGAGCTGCACGGACAGCCTCCGCAGCGGTTGATGCGCCCGACGTATTTGGCATAAGAGTAATTCCCTCAATGGCCGAGAGGGGGCCGAAGAGGTCATCTTCGGCCTGTTCACGGTTGAACCGCCGTAATGCGACGGTCACGAGTTGTGCGCCTGAAGCACGCACGGCATCAAGCATCACCGTGGAGTTGCTGAATTTTCCTGTTCCAAGAATCAGGCGAGAGGAGAAGGTATACGAGCCGATCTGCAATAAATCCATAGTTAAAATAATCTGTTAGCCACCGCCAGCGAAAATCAGGAGTTCAACCCGATCACCTTCCTGCAGCAGGTGTGATGGGCGGTTTTCGGGGCGAATAATCTGTTCATTAACAACGACGGCCACGCTTTTCCCGTCTGAACCGATGACCGCGAGAAGATCAACGACGGTAGCACCGGGAGGAAGTGGTTGTTGTTGTCCGTTCAGCTCAATAGTAATCATT
>Ga0194037_1000911_pt1 | contig 22525 bp, 24 predicted proteins | sample JunL306m_MetaG_FD_148653 | JGI IMG/M metagenome (GOLD analysis project Ga0194037, IMG submission 148653) | Anoxic zone freshwater microbial communities from boreal shield lake in IISD Experimental Lakes Area, Ontario, Canada - Jun2016-L304-6m | ecosystem: Environmental > Aquatic > Freshwater >...
TTGCACTATTACGCTCTTTAGTAAACAATCGCATCGCCTCATAAGTAGAGACGTAATCTGCTAAGCCGAGATGTTTTACTAAAGCAGGCATAAAAATGAATTACAGAACAATGCTAACTAGCGGATGCGTCGACAAAGTTCTATATAGCTCATCTAGCTGTTCACGACTGGTAGCTGTAATAGGCAAAGTGATGCCCAAGTAATTACCATCCTTAGAGGGTCGCTGCTCAACTTTAGTCTCATCAAAGGTGGGATCAAATTGTTTAGCAATATGAATGATCGCTGGTAGATATTCTGGGTTGGCCTTGCCCATCACCTTAATTGGAAATTGGGAAGGGTATTCAATGAGTGATTTTTCTTCGGCCATAGTTTTCTTCAATTTCTCTTATTGTTTACGATGGTCTGGCATGCCTAGCCAGGCACCTGTAATGATGTTGCGAATGCAATGCAATCTGCGGTGAAAGAAGTGATCTGCGCCAGGAACTACTTGCACAGTGAGTTCTTGCGGACGAGCCCAATCAAAAACATTAGTCAAGGGAATGGTTTCATCTAGCTCACCATGGATCAGAATAGTATCTGCAGGCACGGGGGCTAATGTCCATTTACCAGCTGCACTGCCCACCATCACCAAACGTTCAGCAGGACGGCCTAGATCAGCAAGTCTTTGGACCAAGTGACTACCAACAAAGCTACCGAATGAAAATCCGGAAACTACCAGCGGCAAAGTATTTGAACTTGCAACCCAAGTTTGGTTGGTAGTAGCCTCAAATTGTGTCCAACTTGAAGGAGTGCACATCCAATCAGTGACGTGTAATAAATCTTCTAACTCACCCACACCTTCATCATGCACACCAGCAGTACCACCTACACCCCGAAAATTAGGACGCACGCTGACATAACCTAATTGATTGAAAGCGCGTGCCATGGTCTGTGCCACTTTGTTATCCATCGTGCCGCCCATCAGTGGATGAGGATGAGCAACTAATGCCAAACCACGAATACTAAAGGAGGGATCACTTTTTAATTCATCTGGTAAATCGATGGACATTTCCATCGCACCAACAATGCCTTCAATATGGATTACTTTTGTACGGCTATTCATGGGAAAACTTTCAACTGAACTATGACAACTCTAGGCGCTTTACTGGGCGCCCAGCAATTAAATGAGATTGGATAATTTCTTCAACATCATCCTGATCGATTAAGGTATACCAAATACCTTCTGGATAGACCACCATCACAGGGCCATCAGCACAGCGATCCAAGCATCCCGCTTTATTCACGCGGATCTTTCCAGGCCCGGAGAGTCCAAGTTCTTTGACTCTACTTTTTGCATACTCAAACAATGCAAATGCATTATGGCGATCGCAGCAATCTTCGCCATTACTGCGTTGGTTCAAACAAAAAAACAGGTGGTGTGAAAAGCTCATAAGAAAATTATATTCGTCAGTGTTTTAGTTTCAGTGCTGCCGCGTTACGGATCATCCAAACTAAGGCAATGGGTAACCATACCACTGATACCCATTGCATTAGCTCATTAAAGTGCAATAAGCGCCCTTGATGCCAATGCCGCAGGTTCATGATGAAATATGGATTATCGGGCAATACATTAATAGCAATAGTGGCAGTGAACAAACAAAATAACGCCATGCAAAGTCTTCTTTTTTGATTTAGGCGTAAAGCCCAACTTAATAAAGCGCTTGCTAATACCATTCCCCACAGAGCACCAGCTGTTAGCCATATGAGGCTAAATTCTCCGCCAAACTGAAGAGCAGTAAAAAAAGTTTTCATCACCACGGTTAAACAAAGTAAGCCATTTAGAATGCGCGACTGGGGAGCATTAGTGCGTAGGCCTGACGAAAGCAATAAAGCAACGCCAAGCCAACAGAGCGCTGTAATCAGAGTTTCTTGCGCTATCTGATTAATGACCAAAGTTCCCCAATCAATCGAACCAAAAATAGCATGACCCCAAACCCCCGTACCTAGCCATGAACTTTGGGGATAAATTTGTGACCAAGGAAATAATAAGAAGAGCGCACATGCAGCCCAGTTAAGACCAAACCATTGATCAAAACGACGACGAATTACACTACCTGACAACCATTGCGGTCCAAGGGGAATAGCCAATAAGCCGCCCAATAAACCCCCCAATATATTTGCCCACCAATCCATCTGGCTAGGGATGCGGGTTGGAACCCAGGACTGCAGGGTTTCCACACTCAATGCCAGTAGAGCACTAAGGACTAAGGCAATACTTAATGCCACAAAGTTACGCCAACGGGGATAGGCAGCAAAAACCAGCAGAAATCCAAAAGGGATGTATGCCAAGATATTGATGGAAACATCGAATAGAGTGATAAAACGGGGTAGCGGCGCCTGTACCCAAGCCCAAGCGTCAATGCCGTTGCGGAAATCAAAATCAAAAGGATTAAGGCTCACATAGACAATCAATACCGCATAACTTAGGCTCATTGCCCTAGCCAACGGCATGGCCTGTAGAGGCCATACAAGCTTATAGGGGCGCTGGTCTTTTTGATCCATCCCACAATTTTAGGTCAGACCTTTCTACAATGGCGAAATGACTGCTAACTGCATCCTTGAACGCGTTGCACAAACCAAATCTACCAATGACGATCTTTTGGAGCGCTGGCGGGCGGGGGAGCTGATCGACCCGATAGCTCGTATTGCTCACAAACAAACTGCCGGGAAAGGCAGGGCTGGGCGCACTTGGCTCGCTAGGCCAGAAGATTCGATCTGCTTTTCTTTAGCCTTTCCATTTAAGAGAAAGCCAACTGAGCTCACTGGTCTGAGTCTTTTAGTTGGATTAGCGGTAATTTCTGGAATCGCACAAGCATGTGATTTGACTGAAGCCGCACTTTATCAAGCCGGTCTCCGATTGAAGTGGCCAAATGATTTACTACTGAACAACACTAAACTTGGTGGCATCTTAATAGAAGGTGGTCAAGCAAAAGCAAGTGATCTAACGTGGATGATTATTGGTATTGGCATGAACTTACGCCATGCTCAGGAAATTGAAACTAGCTTAGGAAACCAAGCTAGTTTAAAAGTTGGCGCCCTTGATCAACTTCTTCCATCACAATCTTGCCTACCTGATGTGGAATACCTTTGGTTAAAACTCATTGCATCTTTAGAGCATCACCTGAGTGAATTTGATCAGCACGGTTTTGGGATGTATCAAGACCAATGGGGGAAATGGGATGCCTATCTAGGCCAGGCAGTATGTATATCTGGCGCAGGTAAAGAACCCCTCTATGGCAAAGCTCAGGGCATAAATCAAGCAGGCGCATTACTATTGCAACAAGATAATCGAATGATTGCCATACACGCAGGCGATGTTTCCTTAAGAGTACAAACATGAGTCTTTACTTGCTATTTGATGTTGGTAACACGCGTCTTAAATGGGCTGCTGTTGAATCAACACAACAGCCATCAGATCGACAAAAAAAATTATGGGCTTATTCTGGATCCATCAGCAGTAAATCTTTAGCCTCGCCTGAACATAGGGCCGAGCTAGCAGATTACATTGCTAAAACCTTACCCAAACCAGATGCCATTGGGTTTAGTTGTGTTGCTGGTAAAGATGCAATTAAAAATCTCCAATCACTATTTCCGCAATGGAATGATATTTCTTGGAAACAGCTCAGAGGTGATAGCCAATATAACGGTGTACGCACTCTCTACCAAGACCCAAGCAAACTTGGTGCGGACCGCTGGGCTTCGGTTATCGGGGCGCGCGCCCTATCTAACGCCAACACACTCATCATTAATGCTGGCACAGCTACAACCATTGATTTGCTTGGCGCCAATGGCGTTCACTATGGCGGCTGGATATTGCCTGGACTTGAGTTGATGCAAAAAAGCTTAGAAGGCAATACTGCTCAATTACCACTGGCAGTTCGTAACGAGACTAGTAATAGTTTTGGCTTATCGACAAACAACGCGATTATTAGTGGTTGCGATGCCGCACAAATTGGCGCCATTCAATATGGCATTCAATTAGCAAAAGAAATGAATCATCCGGTTGCGAGAGTTTGGATCGATGGTGGCAATGCCAAGATCTTGGCAGCTCAGATGAGTCAGGCAGTAGAGGCAACTGAAGTAATTGACGGCTTGGTGCTACGGGGTATTTGGGCTTGGTTACTACAGAATCTTTAAGAACGGATCTTGCCTAATAGGCTAGTAGTTGAACGCTCATATAAAAATGGAATGGCGATTGCTTTCCCACCCCAAGTCTTCACCAAACGCGTTTCCGCAAGAGTATCAATTTCATAATCACCGCCCTTAACGTAAATATCAGGACGGATTTTCTCAATCAAGCTTACTGGTGTTTGTTCAGCAAATAGCACAGCCATGTCCACACTTTCAAGAGCTACTAATAAAGCCTGACGATCTGCCTCAGAATTAATTGGCCTGTCATCGCCCTTGCCCAGCATCTTGACTGAAGTATCTGAATTCACGCCGACTACTAAGCTTGCTCCCAAAGCGCGGGCCTGGGCTAAATAACTCGCATGCCCACGATGAAGAATGTCAAACACCCCATTGGTAAAGACCAAGGGTCTGGGAAGCTTTGCAATGCGAGCAGTCAGCTGATCTAAAGGACAAACCTTGGACTCAAAAGAAGGTGGGGGCAAAGTAGTCATGGCTCAATATTAATGGCTTTGGCTAACTTCGAGCGATATTACCCAGAATGTCTTAGACTTGAGGACTAATAAGCCAATAAAAAAGTTGCTACATGCCCCACGAGACAATCCGCCTAGTTTTTACCTGGGTTTTCACCCTACTTGCCTTTTTATCGGGCGCCCACCTTGCAAATGCTGCGCCTAACTGCAGCCCTCTACTATCCCAGACCTTTCTCCGCCTCCAGGATGAGGCGCCTCAAAATCTTTGCCAATACCAAGGTAAAGTAATTTTGGCCGTAAATACTGCTAGCTTTTGCGGGTTTACAAGCCAATATGAAGGCCTAGAAAAGGTCTATGCCAAATACAAAGATCAGGGCCTTGTCGTTTTAGGCTTCCCGTCTAACGATTTTGGCCAACAAGAGCCGGGGAGTAATAAAGAGATTGCTGACTTTTGTAAAAATACGTACGACGTAAAATTTCCGATGTTTGCAAAAAGCTCAGTTACGGGAAGTAATGCGAACCCTCTCTTCAAAATGTTGATTGCTAAAACCGGCACAACTCCAAAATGGAATTTCTATAAATATTTAATTGACCGAAATGGGAATGTCGTTGATTCGTATGGCAGCATGACCAAACCGACAAGCAGCACCATCACTGCAGAGATTGAAAAACTCTTAGGAGAAAAATCTCAGTGATTAAAAAAAGAATTGCCATTGTTGGTGCTGGTATCTCTGGCCTTGGGTGCGCTTATGCTCTAAGGCAACATCCTGAATTTGATCTGACCTTATATGAGGGTGGCAATCATATCGGGGGGCATAGCAACACAGTCGACTTCAAATGCAAGATTGATGGCCAGGAAATCAGTCATGGTGTTGACACTGGGTTCTTGGTCTTCAACCGCAAAACCTATCCGCGCCTACTACGTCTCTTTGAAGAAATTCAAGCGCCAGTAGCGCCTTCTGAAATGTCCTTTTCCGTATCAATTGATACATCCGATAAAAAACATGCCCATCAAAATATTGAATGGGCAGGCAACGACCTGAACTCTTTTTTTGGGCAAAGATCGAATCTTTTATCTCCCTCCTTCTGGAGGATGGCTTATGACATCTTGCGCTTTAACCGCCTAGCTTCCCGGCTAGCTCATCAGCAAATTGAAGCGGGTCATCTTTACAAAGAGCCTGATGAAACCATTGCCAATTTTTTAGATCGCAACCGCTTTAGCCAAAGCTTCAGAGAAAATTATTTTCTACCAATGATTGGCGCCATCTGGTCATGCTCTGTTGGGCAGATGCTTGAGTTTCCGATTCAAACGATGGTGCGCTTTTGCCATAACCATGGTTTGCTACAAATTCAGAACCGTCCACAGTGGTTAACCATACAAGGCGGCTCTCGAGAGTACGTTAAGCGGATTGTTTCAGCTTTAGAAGAGTCTAAAGTAAAAATTGTGCGCGAAGGCGTTGTGCGGGTAAATGCAAAGCAAGATAACGCGTCTCACGTTGAAGTAGTCACTCAGTCTGGGTCTGTTTTTTTTGATGAGATTGTGATGGCGTGCCACAGTGACCAAAGCCTTGATCTACTTCATGGCATTCATCAACAGGCTAGAAATATTTTGGCAGCAATTCCTTACCAAAAAAATCGTGCCATCCTCCATACAGACGTACGTTTTCTGCCAGAGGCTAAACGTTGCTGGGCTGCCTGGAATTACACTGCTAAATCTGGCATGAAGCCCTCATCAAAACAGCATGTGAGCGTGAACTACCTCATTAATCGCCTGCAACCGCTACCCACTCAATTAAAAGACACACAAATTATTGTCAGCCTAAACCCTGCTTCAGAGCCGGATCCAAAGCTAGTACATCAAGAAATTCATTATTCGCACCCAGTATTTGATATGAGCGCTATCCAAGCTCAGAAAGAATTACCACTCATTCAAGGTGTAGCATCAATCTGGTATTGCGGTGCCTGGACTGGATTTGGCTTTCATGAAGATGGTTTACGCTCTGGTGAATTGGTCGCAGAAGCCTTAATAGAAGGCATCCATTCGCCACAAAATACCCATCCCAAGCAAGACGCACAATAAATGAATCAGCCAAAGATTAACTTTGGAGTTGTAAAACATCGGCGACTCAGACCTGCTAAAAATGCCTTTGGCTATGGCGTTTTCACATTGTCGATTCCTATGCGGGCTCGAAAGCAAAAGCCTGATCTCCTAAGCCAATATGGGTTGAATGACAATCGCCTAGGACTATTTTCATTCTTTGATAAAGACCACGGCTTAGGGCAAGCAGATAGTCTGCAGTGGATTGAAAACATTCTGCAAGAAAATCAGATTCAAAATATTGATGGAGAAATTTGGTTACACACATTTCCCAGAGTCTTGGCTTATGTATTTAATCCGGTCAGTTTTTGGGTATGTACACGCGCAAACGGCCAAGTTCAAGCAGTATTGGCTGAAGTGAACAATACCTTTGGAGAGCGTCACTGCTATCTATTGCATAAAAATTCTGGCGAGGTATTACGCTCTGGCGAAACTCTTCGTAGTCAAAAAGTATTCTATGTTTCGCCATTTTGTGAAGTACGTGGCGACTACCATTTTCGTTTCCTATTCCCGCAAGATAGTAATAGCGGTAAGAACTCTGTTTATCGGATTGAGCTACACGAAGATGGGCGGCCGCTGATTAATACCAGCATTAGCGGCACTAGCCACCCCTTAAGTCAATCCATGCTTTGGCTAGCATTTTTGCGCTACCCACTAATGAGTCTTGGGGTAATCTTCCGAATTCATTGGCAAGCATTGAAATTATGGATAAAAGGTGTACCCTTTCACTCAAAACCTAATCCACCTGAATTTGAAGTTAGCAAATGAATCGTCCTGGACAATCCTTACTCTCACGCCTGAATTTTGCAAGGCCACAAAGCCGAGCTCAAGGACGTAAATCTCGCCTTGGAACAGAAACCCTATTAAGCCTCCTATCTCAACTGAGTAGCGGCCACCTTAAGATGACTCTGCCTGACGGCAATATCCGAGAGTTTGGCAATAAATCAGATGCATTGCATGCTGAGATTCAGATCTTAGATTGGTCTATATTTAAACAGGTACTGTCTCATGGAGATATTGGCTTTGCTGAAAGCTATATCCGCGGAGAATGGAACACCCCAGACCTCAAAACTATTTTAGAGCTTGCAATTCGAAATCGTACAATTCTAGAAAAAGTAATTTATGGCAGCTGGTACGGCTCTATTCTTTACCGTATCAGGCATTGGTTGCGTGATAACAGCAAAAACGGCAGTCGCAAGAATATTCATGCGCACTATGACTTAGGGAATGCTTTTTATACTTTATGGCTAGACCCCACCATGAGTTACTCTAGCGCTTGGTTTTCGGAGGGTGAGAAACAATCTCTCGCCGATGCGCAACGTGCCAAAATCGCACGCATACTGCAGTCACTCGATACTAAGCCTGGGGACCATGTTTTAGAAATCGGTTGTGGTTGGGGTGGCGTTATGGAAGAAGCTCTGCGTAACAATATTGCAATTACTGGACTAACTCTTTCCACAGAGCAAAAAGTATTTGCTGAAGATAGACTGCAAAAGATTCAGTCCCAAATCGAACAAGTAAAGCCTTTTGAAGTTCGGCTTCAGGACTATCGCGATTGCCAAGATCAATTTGAGGGCATTGCCTCTGTAGAAATGTTTGAAGCAGTTGGCGAAAAGCATTGGCCAGAGTATTTTCAAACGATTGCCAAATGTCTTAAGGCTGGCGGCAAAGCATGTATTCAAACCATTGTGATTGCCGAAGAACTCTTTGACCGTTACCGTCACAATACTGATTTTATTCAGCAGTACGTCTTCCCCGGGGGCATGCTACCTTCGCGAACTAGCTTTAAAGAAAGCGCTGCCAAGGCTGGGCTTAAAATTGAAGGTGAATTTGCTTTTGGCGCTGACTACGCCAAAACACTTTGCCTGTGGCGAGACAATTTCAATCAGAAGCTTGATGAAGTTCAACGCCTAGGTTTTGATGAAACCTTTATCCGGCTCTGGAATTTCTATCTCATGTATTGTGCTGCTGGATTTGCAGAGCGCAATATTGATGTTGTGCAATTCACGCTGAGCCATCATCCTACCAATTCATCATCAAATGCTCTTAGGATATGAAGCAAAGAGGAATTGAAAGCTTCTCGGGAAAACATGTCTGGCTAATCGGCGCCTCCAGTGGAATTGGTGAGGCTTGTGCTCAAGCATTAATTAAAGCCGGGGCTAAAGTAGCCCTTTCTAGCAGAAGAGTTGAACGCCTAAACCCACTAGCAGCACTTGGAAATCCAGGGCAAACATTGGTATTGCCACTAGATGTAACCGATGACTCTCAACTCAAAAATAGTTACCAGTCAATTCTAAGCAGCTGGGGTGGAATTGATTTATTACTCTTTTCATCTGGTGTTTATTCGCCGCTGCGCGCAGACAACTTTGATATTGATGTTGCAGAACAAATCATTGATGCAAACTTACTAGGTCCAATGAGGGCTGTTGCGCTAGTGCTACCTGAGATGCTCAAAGCGCATGCAGGTCACATTGCTATAGTCGGTAGTGTTGCAGGCTACAGCGGCCTTCCCAAGGCTTTGGCATATGGGCCCAGTAAGGCAGCGATCATCAATTTCTGCGAGACCCTTTACTATGATCTACTCCCTCAGGGGATTAGCGTTCATATGATTTCTCCAGGCTTTGTGGCTACCGAAGCAACGGCTCAAAATGATTTTGAAATGCCTGCCTTAATAAGTGCGCAAGAAGCTGCTACTGAAATTTTAAGCGGCATTGAGAATGGTGAGTTTGACATCCACTTCCCCAAGAGATTTTCGAGGTTCCTAAAATTTCTGAGAATCCTCCCTTATCCAGTTTACTTTTGGATCGTGCGCCGCTTCGTCAAAATCTAAAGCAATTACTGCTTGTATTTATCTTTACGGATTTTTTCTTCAAGATAGTCCATTACCGCTATTGCCTTTGCCTTAGTCCCGGCAATTGAAGGGGAAGTCACGTACTTGCCTTGCATCACAATCGTTGGTACGCCATCAATACGATAAGCCTCTGCCAATTGTTTTGATGCTCGCGCCTTAGAAACTACAGCAAAAGAGCGATAAGTAGCTAAGAAAGTATTGCGATCCACACCTTGAGATGCAACCCAATCCACAATCTCTGGCTCAGTCAATAAACGCTTGTTCTCTTTGTGTATGGCATACATGACTTTTTCATTCAGAGCATCGCCCTTCCCCATTGCCTCAAGTGCATAGAATAATTGGCTATGTGGCATAAGGTCCTCACGAAATGCAACTGGCACTCTACTGAAAACGACATCCTTGGGCTGACGCTTTACCCAGCTACTAAGCTCTGGTTCAAAGTCATAGCAATGAGGACAGCCATACCAAAAGAACTCAATAACCTCTACTTTGCCCTTTGACTCAAGGGGCTGCGCAATCGGCAGGATGCGGTAATCAAACCCTTCTTCAATCTTTTGACCTTGTGCAGCCACAGTTGCGCTAAGACAAAACAATGTCAGTAATGTAAATACTCTTTTGCTAAATGAGATCATGATTTGCTAGACTTAATTAAGGTTGGTTTAATGCCTATGCCGTTCAACTTATCGCGCACAGGATTGCTTTCTTCAGGGCTGTTATAGGGCCCAACACGGACACGCCATAGGGTATTTCCATCGGCGGTAACTTCACTTAATTGTGTTTGAATTCCTTGAATGGCTAAATTTGCTTTTTGTGCATCAGCATCAGTACGTTTTACAAATGCGCCTACTTGCAAGAAATAAATTGCATCCGATTTTGGAGCGGGCGTAGTTTCAACTGACTTCTTGCTGTTTACCAAATCCGTAATCGGATCAGATGGGGCAGCGGCAGGCGACTTGCCTTGTAGGGGTTTATTCAAATCTAATTGCTCAACAGGGGCTGTAGTCTCACCTTCAGTAGGCGTGCTAAAGGGTTTGATTGTTAAGGGTAAATTGGGTGCACGAACCCCAGGTCTTTCTTGAGGCGTGTTTTTAGAAAGGTAAAAGGCAATTACAAATGCAATGCCTAAGCCTACTCCTAAGCCCAAAACAAAACCTAAGATAGTACCGCCGTATTGGGCGTTTTTATCTTCGATCTTTATGAAACCAGTTTGTTGATTCGGTTTTTTCATGATTGCCTCATCTTACCTTTTCACTGCATACCCTGCTACTACATCTTAGCGGGCGCAGATACCCCTAATACTTTTAAACCATTTTGCAGCACTTGGCGCGTAGCCAATAGTAGCGCTAAGCGAGCTACCTTAAGGTTTTGATCATCCACCAGCACGCGGTCTGCGTTATAGAAGGTATGAAAATCCCCCGCAAGATCTCGCAGATAGAAAGCGAGAGCATGGGGAGCCAACTCGGCCGCAGCATCTGTCAGTACCTCGGGATACTCAGCTAAACGGCGCAATAAATGATCTGAAGCTTTACTCTGTAATAAAGACAAGTCGGCGGAGGGTAAGTCAGAAATTTGTCCACCCCATTGCTGCAAGATTGAGTTAATGCGCGCATGCGCATACTGAACATAGAACACTGGGTTTTCATCATTTTGCTGCAGAGCTAAATCGATATCGAAAACGAATTCAGTATCTGCTTTGCGTGAGATCAAGAAAAAGCGTACTGCATCTCGACCACGTTGTAGTGCCAATTCTCTTTCTGCTGGGCTCATCTCAGGAGTCACACCGCCAGACCACTCAACCAAATCACGTACAGTGACGTATGAACCAGCGCGTTTAGAAATTTTGACCTCTTCACCATTGCGCATGACGGTCACCATCTTATGCAAAACATAATCTGGATAAGTCTTCGGAATATCCCAGCCACGCTTTTGTGCTACACCCTGCAAGCCAGAGCGGACACGGGCTATCGTGCCATGGTGGTCACTACCTTGAACATTAATCACTTTATGGAAACCACGACTCCACTTGCTAGTGTGATACGCCACATCAGGCACGAAGTAGGTAAAGGTCCCATCAGACTTGCGCATCACGCGATCTTTATCATCGCCATCATCTGTCGTTTTTAACCACAATGCACCTTCAGATTCATAAGTCTTATTAATGCTTTGCAAATCACTCACAATTTTTGCAACACTGCCATCGGTATACAAAGAGGATTCTAAATAGTAGCAATCGAATTGAACGCCAAAGGTTTTTAAATCGATGTCTTGCTCATGACGTAAATAAGCAACTGCAAATTGCCGAATAGCCTCAAGATCATCTTGATATTCTGGAGAGGCCTTAAAAGCAGCCGCAATCTCAGCAATGTATTCACCGTTATAAGCCTGCTCTGGCCAAGCTGCTTCGCCAGGCTTTAAGCCATGTAAACGGGCTTGAACAGATAAAGCCAAATTGGCAATTTGCACACCAGCATCGTTGTAATAAAACTCACGATGTACTTTGATTCCTTGGGTGGCTAATAAATTTGCCAGGGCATCACCAAGCGCCGCTTGCCTACCGTGACCTACATGCAAGGGGCCGGTAGGATTTGCTGAAACAAACTCAATCATGGCGCTTGCAACCGGAGCCTGCTCTTTCGCAAGCTCGCCAAAATGAGAGCCTTCAGTGAGAACCTCATTGACTACCGCTGTTTTAGCAGCATTACTTAGGCGGAAGTTAATGAACCCAGGGCCCGCTATTTCACAAGAGGCGATGAGCTTGTCATAACCCGACTCTTTTTGCAGACGCTCAACTAAGGCCTGAGCCAACTCTCTAGGATTGAGCTTCCAAGCCTTGGATAACTGAAGTGCAATATTACAGGCGACATCACCATGATCAACAGCCTTAGGACGCTCCAAACGGGGCGCAGAAGGCTTCTCTAAGCCACGCTCTTGAGCAAGGCTTCCAAGGGCACTGCCAAGCATCTCAATTAAACGATTTTTATTGGTCGACAACATAGAAGAGTGAGTTTATCAGGTGGTAAGCTATCAAAATGATCTATCAATTTCGCTCAAAAGCCGGTCCAGATGTCATTATGCTGGCTGATCTAACGATGCGGATCTTTGGTATTTTAGGTCGCCCATTAGAGCCCCGCGGAATTTTGACAGTTGAGCATCTTCCTACTCTCATTACTACTCTAGAAACTGCCATCCTCAAAGATCTAGAAGAGCGCTCCAAAGTTCAAGGGGGCGGTAAAGATGGTGGCGAAAAGGTTAAGCTGGCTGATCGCCTTGGACAACGAGCCTATCCTTTTCTAGAACTCATGAAGCAGGCCAATGGCAAACATGAGCCCATCATGTGGGGTGTTTAGTCTATTAGGCTTGCTAATTGGCGGCGCACGTCTTCAATGGGTTCGCCACGGCGTTTAGCCAAGTCCTCAAGCTGGTCAATTGAAACTTTTCCAACGTTGAAATAACGAGCATCTGGATGAGCAAGATAAAAACCGCTCACGCTTGAAGCTGGGTTCATCGCCATCGACTCAGTCAAGGTCATGCCAATATCTTCAGAGCCGATCACTCTCAGTAAATCTTTTTTGACTTCGTGAGCTGGACAAGCAGGATATCCAGGCGCAGGACGAATACCGCGATACTCTTCATTGATCATTTGATCATTTGTCAAAATCTCGTCTGTGGCATAGCCCCACAAATCAGTTCGAACACGGTGGTGCATGAGTTCAGCAAATGCTTCTGCTAAGCGATCAGCCAAAGCCTTCAACATAATCGCGCTGTAGTCATCATGTTTTGCTTGGAACTCTGCAACTTTCTTCTCTACGCCATGGCCAGTTGTTACCGCAAAACAGCCAAGATAGTCAGCTACACCAGAATCTTTTGGAGCAACATAATCTGCTAAGCAACGATTTGGTCGGCGAACGCCATCAACCACTGGTCGCTCAGCCTGTTGACGCAGGCTATGCCACACAAACAGTGGATGCTCACGCGCTTCATCACTATATAAAACAATATCGTCACCAATCGTGTTGGCAGGATAAAAGGCAACTACTGCATCAGCCTGCAGCCACTGACCCTTGATTAATTTATCAAGTAATACCTTAGCGTCTTCATATACCTTGCGTGCCTCAATGCCCACAACCTCATCATCCAAAATGGCCGGATACTTACCAGCCAGATCCCAGGTCTGAAAGAAGGGTGTCCAGTCAATATATTTTGCAATGTCGCTCATTGCAAAGTTTTTAAATATACGGCGCCCAATAAATTTTGGCTTTTCTGGAACATAAGAAGACCAATCAATCAGCTCGCGATTTTTTCGGGCCGCCTCTAATGAAATTGTGGGTGCTGCTTTCTTATTAGCATGCTGCTCACGAATACGCACATAATCGTCACGCAAATCTTGAATAAACTTCTTGGCGCTCTCATCAGAAAGCAAACTGGAGGCAACCGATACTGAGCGAGAAGCGTCTGGTACGTAAACTACTGGGCCATCATAATGCGGAGCAATCTTAACGGCTGTATGCACACGTGAGGTTGTAGCACCACCAATCATTAATGGAATTTGACGCTCACGGAAATAATCATCACGCTGCATCTCTTGAGCAACATAAGTCATTTCTTCAAGCGATGGTGTTATCAAACCAGAGAGTCCAACAATATCCGCATTCTCTTCTTTGGCACGTTTTAGAATCTCGGCACAAGGAACCATCACACCCATATTGGCGACTTCAAAGTTATTGCATTGTAAAACGACAGTCACAATATTTTTTCCAATATCGTGCACATCACCTTTGACAGTAGCCATCACAATTTTGCCTTTAGCTTTGGCTTCACCGCCACCAGCGATGTGTAGGCGTTTTTCTTCCTCGATGTAAGGAATTAGAATAGCAACCGCTTGCTTCATTACGCGAGCACTTTTTACTACTTGCGGCAAGAACATCTTGCCCTCGCCAAACAAATCACCGACGACATTCATGCCATCCATCAGCGGACCTTCAATCACTTCGATTGGTCTGCCGCCCCCACCCATAATTTCAGCGCGCAACTCTTCTGTATCTTCTTCAATGAAAGTGGTAATTCCATGCACTAGTGCATGAGTTAAACGTTCGCGTACGGGGTCCTCACGCCATACTAAATTCTCAACCTGCTTAGCGCCACCACCTTTAAATTGATCCGCAATATCTAGCAAGCGCTCTGTGGGTGTTTTGCCATCTTTCTCTTTAAAACGGTTCAGAACCACATCTTCAACCCGCTCGCGTAGCTCTGGGTCTAAATCTGCATAGACACCTAACTGACCGGCATTCACAATGCCCATATCCATGCCAGCCTGAATCGCGTGATACAAAAATACCGTATGAATCGCTTCACGAACACGATCATTGCCGCGGAAGGAGAAGCTCACATTAGAGACGCCGCCGCTCACTTTAGCGCCAAGGAGATTTTCTTTTATCCAACGGGTAGCATTGATAAAGTCGACCGCGTAGTTATCGTGCTCTTCAATACCCGTAGCAATTGCAAAAATATTCGGGTCAAAAATAATATCTTCTGCAGGAAAGCCAATTTCATTCACTAAGATTTCATAACAACGCTGACAGATTTCTGTTTTTCGTTTGAATGTGTCTGCTTGGCCAACTTCATCAAAAGCCATCACTACAGAAGCAGCACCATAACGACGAATCAATCGCGCCTGCTTTTTAAAGGGCTCTTCGCCCTCTTTTAAGGAGATGGAATTAACGATTGGTTTACCTTGAATACATTTCAAGCCTGCCTCAATCACACTCCATTTAGAGGAGTCGATCATGATTGGAACTCGAGCAATATCAGGCTCAGAAGCGATCAGATTTAAGAAGCGGATCATCGCTGCCTCAGAATCTAACATCGCCTCATCCATATTGATATCGATGATTTGCGCGCCATTCTCAACCTGCTGACGAGCAACTACAAGCGCCTCATCAAATTGATTATTCAGAATCATGCGGGAAAAGGCTTTGGATCCAGTGACATTAGTGCGCTCACCAATATTCACGAAACCAATTACTGCAGTGACATTAAACGGCTCTAGCCCAGAGAGCTTCATTGCTGGAATGATTTGTTTATCTAGCTTACTCATGCTGACGCCTCAGCACTTTCTTTGTAAAAAGCACGTGGCTTGCGCTTTGCAACTGCGTTAGCAATGGCACGAATATGATCAGGCGTAGTGCCACAGCAACCGCCAACTAAGTTCACTAAGCCATCTTTAGCAAAACCATCTACTAAGCTAGAAGTAATTTCTGGGGTCTCATCAAAACCAGTGTCGCTCATCGGATTAGGAAGGCCAGCATTTGGATAGCAAGAAACTGCGGCATCACAAATGCGTGCAAGCTCTGCAATATAGGGGCGCATCAAAGCGGCGCCCAAGGCGCAGTTCAAACCAAATGTCAGCGGCTTGATATGGCGCAAGCTATTCCAAAATGCCTCAACGGTTTGTCCAGATAAAATTCGCCCGGATGCATCAGTTACTGTTCCTGAGATCATTACTGGCAAACGCTCACCAGTCTCTTCAAAGAATTCATCTAGCGCAAATAACGCAGCTTTGGCATTGAGCGTATCAAAAATAGTTTCAACCAAAAACAAATCTACACCGCCCGCAAACAAACCTTCAATCTGCTCGCGATAAGAAGCGCGTAGAGTATCAAAGGAGACATTACGCGCACCCGGATCATTTACATCCGGAGAAATACTGGCTGTCTTTGGTGTGGGGCCAATTGCTCCAGCTGCAAAACGGGGCTTGTCAGGTGTACTATATTTTTCACAAGCTGCGCGAGCAAGCTTTGCAGAAACTTCATTCATCTCACGCGCAAGCCCAGCCATTTTGTAGTCTTCTTGAGCAACTGAAGTTGCGCCAAAAGTGTTTGTTTCAATAATGTCGGCGCCCGCATCTAAATACTGCTCATGTATCTTGCTAATAATTTGTGGCTGGGTCAAGACCAAGAGCTCGTTATTGCCCTTGATATCTCCGGGATGATCGGCAAAGCGACTATTGCCAGGCAAGCCACGGTAATCAGCCTCAGTCAATTTATGCTGCTGAATCATTGTGCCCATTGCGCCATCTAAAATCAGGATGCGCTGCTTCAGCAGCTCGGGAAGCGCCTGACCACGGGTGTAAGGCTGGGACATACCATTAGATTGCATTGATTAACCGGGATAAATCTCTAGAATCCCTTATTCTATTGGAAAAGCCACTTTTAATTTAACCCGGAGCAGTTATGTTTGGAACAATTCCAGAATTTAATCAAAGCCTTGAAATGTTTAAAACCATGTGGGGCCAAGGTGCTGGAGGTCAAGCTGGCCAATTTCCCTTCACTACAGACGCCTCTAAGGCTGCTGGCGGCTTTGGCTCCGCATTCCCTGGCCTAGATGTTGATGAACTAGAAAAGCGGATCAAGGACCTTAAAAGTGTTGAGAGCTGGCTAAATCTGAACCTCAACATCCTCAAATCAACGATTCAAGGCCTAGAAGTACAGCACGCTACGATGATGGCCCTGAAATCATTTGGTGATGCGGTATCTGCAGCAAGCGCCGCAGGAGCTGCGCCAAAAGAAGAGACGAGCACTAAAGCAAGTAGCGTTAAAGCTAAACCACGGAAAACCGCAACACGCCGTCCTCGCAAAGCTGGCGACGCAACTTACCTCGACGAAGTAGGTAATTCAGATGGGCAATAGCTTCACCCATAGCAAAAGTAAGTTGATGGATATCTAATTCACGTTTAAATAACACCGGCACTATCTCCCTAGCATGTGCTGGTTTTTTACATGCGCCGAGTGTGTCAGCTAAACGATCGTCATGATGGGCTTTTAATTGCGCAATGCGTGGCTTCATGCCCGTAAATGGCTTGCCATGAGAAGGCAATACCAAGGTATCGTCAGGTAAAGGTAAGTAATAGTCCAGCGAACCTAAATAAAGACCTAATGGGTCAGCATCTGGGTCGGTATCAAACACACTCACATTCGTGGAGATGCGCGGTAAAAGCATGTCCCCAGAAATTAAGATCCCTAAGTCTTTACAAAATAGTGATGCATGTTCAGGTGCATGGCCATATCCCATGATCACCTGCCAGTGCTTACCACCAATCAAAATATTTTCGCCATCCATAATGCGGCGATATTGCCGCGGAACGCCAGGAACCATATTGCTATAGTAATTAGAGCGCGCCCGAATCTTTTCTAAATCTTCTGGTGTAGTTAAGCCATGCTTCTGAAAATGATCTGCAGATCCTCCGCCGCCAGCGCGCGCGCCAATTGCAGCGCCGCCTTCTTTGCAGCTTAACCATTGGGCAGTTAAATAATCCGTCATCGAAATCCACATAGGCACATTCCATCTCTCACACAACCATTGAGATAAGCCTACATGATCTGGATGCATATGCGTTACCAGAACCCTGAGAACTGGCAGGCCCTCTAGCTGGGTAGCAAAAATCTTTTCCCATGCTGCCTTTGTCTCATCATTTGCAATGCCACAATCCACAATAGTCCATCCAGAAATACCATCAATTTCATCGCGCAAAAGCCAGAGATTAATATGGTCTAAAGCAAATGGGAGCTTCATTCTGAGCCAACGAACACCTGGTGCGATCTCAATCGTGCTGCCAAGATCAGGAAGCGCCTCCCCTAATGGATAATGAATAGCGCTTTCAGTTTTTGCCTGATTTTGTGTGCTCATGGTTTGAATTTTTTCTTTTAATTGCTATTGCTTTAGGTTTATTTTGACAACTACTCCATCACCTTGTACCAATTGGTGCGATATCAATCCCGAGAATGGTTACTGTCGGGGATGCTATCGCACGCTCAATGAAATTACAGATTGGTCTGATCTTTCTAATGCTGAGAAGCTTGAGGTTTGGTCAAAACTTGAAATCCGCAAACCACAAACCGCAGAATAACTTCTTATTTCTCTCTTACTTGTTCACATCAACAATTAAGCGACCACGCACATTACCCGCCATCAACTCTTGTGCATACTTTAAAGATTCTTCTAAAGTAATTTCGTGAGAGATCTCATCTAGGGTTTTAAGGTCAAGTAATTTACTCAATTGCTCATAAGCAGCAATCCGTTTTGCACGCGGTACAGTTACGCTGTTGATACCATACAAAGTTACACCACGCAAAATAAATGGTGCAACGCTAGATGGGAAGTCCATTCCCTGTGCAAGCCCACAAGCAGCTACCGCACCGTCACTCTTAGTTTGTGCGCATGCATTGGCTAAAGTATGACTACCAACGCTATCCACTACCGCAGCCCAGCGCTCTTTTGCCAAAGGTTTGCCTGGCAAAGATAAAGTAGCGCGATCAATTGCTTCGGCCGCACCTAGTTTCTTCAAATAATCGGCTTCAGCTACTCGGCCCGTGCTCGCGACAACCGTAAAGCCCAATTTACTTAACAAGGTAATAGCAAAACTTCCCACACCGCCCGCAGCACCAGTCACCAATACCTCACCATCGCTTGGCTTAAGCCCGTGCTTTTGCAAAGCCATGACACAGAGCATCGCTGTATAACCAGCCGTTCCTATTGCCAAAGCTTGCTTTGCTGTAAACCCCTTAGGAAGGGGAATTAACCAATCTGCCTTAACTTTGGCTTGCTGTGCCAAACCACCCCAATGTCCTTCACCCACTCCCCAGCCATTTAAGAGCACCATATCGCCCGTCTTGAAATCTGGGCTAGTACTTTCAATCACTTCGCCTGCAAAATCAATCCCAGGAATCATTGGAAAACTTCTAACCACAGGCCCCTTACCTGTAATAGCTAGGCCATCTTTGTAATTGAGGGTGGAGTAGAGCACCTTAACCCGAACCTCCCCTTCCGGAAGGTTGGCCTCATCTGCCTGGCCCAGCTCGGCACGATAGCCTTGATCATCCTTATTTACCAATATTGCTCTAAACATATCTCTTCCTTTTATAACTGACCATTTTCCCGCAACAAAACCCTAATAGGTTTATCCTAACGAGCATTGCTAATTATGGAGGCTTCCATGAAAAAAATTCTACTATTAACCGTGATTTCTGGTTTGATGCTCACTGGGTGCTATTCCACTCGAATCAGTATGTCTATGGGCAATATGCGGCTAATCACTTCTACCGCAGATCCACAGGATGTAATGGACTTTGCAACGAGCACCTGTAAAAGTGACTTTTATGAAGGTGCCAGCTTCCTATCCAAGGCAGGCAATGAGTATCGCTTTAAATGCGTGAAAGCTGAAGAAAATGAGATATTGATTCCTATTCCAGGAACAACTCTTGGTCCTGCAGTTAAAGCAGCAGCAAAGTAAGTAAAGTTTGATGGCCCCATTTACCTCACAAGAGTTACGTAAAGGATTCGCATCATTTGCAACCGGGGTCACAGTGATTACCTGTCTTGATGAAAATAATGGTCATCATGGCATCACTATTAGCTCATTTAATTCGGTGTCTCTCGAGCCAGCTCTGATTTTATGGAGTCTTAAAAAGCATTCTCGTTTAATGCCTTGGGTTGAAGTCGGCAAGAAGCATCTCATTCATGTGCTTGAGCGCTCCCAAGAAGATTTGGCGATGCATTTTGCCACCGTCAAGCTGGATCAATTTGCTGGGGTCGAGCATAAGCTTGCTGAAAGTGGCTTAACTCAAATTGAGCACTGTGTTGCTTACTATGAATGCGAAACCATCTCTATGTATACCGGTGGAGACCACAACATTATTATTGCCAAAGTGATTAATTTAAAAAATCACCCAGAAAAAGAGCCGCTCATTTTTGCTCGCAGCAAATTTGTTGGGCTTGATTTTGCAGAAATAAAAACTACTTAAATAGCCTTTCAAGGAAATGCCATGATGCGTTTATGGGGTCGTCAAAGTTCTATCAATGTTCAAAAAGTATTGTGGTGCCTTGCTGAATTGGGACTTGAAAAAGACAAGGACTTTGAGCGTATTGACGCAGGGATGCACTTTGGCATAGTTCGCTCTCCAGAATTCTTAAAACTAAACCCGAATGGCTTGGTTCCAACCCTAGAAGACGGTGATCTCGTGCTCTGGGAATCTAATACCATCATGCGCTACTTGGTCTCACAGCACGATAAAAATAAACGTTTCCCATCGAGCATTGCCACTCAGTTCAGCTCTGAAAAGTGGATGGACTGGCAAGTTGGCACTCTTTGGCCAGTCCTGCGCCCTACCTTTATTGGCCTCACTAGAGTTCCAGAAGCCGAGCAAGATCATGCTCGCATTCAAAAGGCGTATCAAGATACAAACCAGTTATTCGCCTTACTTAATCAAATATTAGAGTCTCAAGCGTATTGCTCAGGAGAACAATTTCATATTGGTGACATTGTGCTGGCCTTGTGTGTGCATCGCTGGATTTTGCTGAACGAGACTTTTCCAAAACAAACCGGTGAACGTACTAATCTCAAAAATATTAATCGCTGGCTAAAACAACTTGAGGGCGAAACTTACTTTCAAGAGTTTGCGGAGAAAGAACTCAATATTATTAATAAGTGATATTGAGTTGTAATCGATCCTTGTTGTTACTCTTGCTTAAACTTCTTCACGTGATGGTCGGCGCCAATAAACAGGTACATTGCAGGCACCACATATAAAGTAAATAATGTACCGATTGATAGACCGGTGAAGATCACAATACCCATCGATTGACGACCTGCAGCACCGGCCCCAGAGGCAATCACCAAAGGCAAGACTCCTAGCACCATTGCTGCCGTTGTCATCAAAATTGGCCTTAAACGAACACTGCTTGCCTCAACAATCGCATCTAACTTACTTCGGCCCGCTTCTTGTAACTCATTAGCGAACTCCACAATCAAAATACCGTGCTTACTAATCAGCCCCATTAGTGTGACTAAGCCTACTTGGGTATAGACATTCAAAGTAGTAAATCCTAAATTAATAAAGATCAGTGCACCAAATAAAGCAAGCGGCACTGATACCAAAATCACGATTGGATCACGGAAGCTTTCGAACTGTGCAGCAAGTACTAAGAAGACTATCAAGATGGCAAAGAACATGGTGACTAAGAAGCCGCCAGATTCATTCATGAACTGGCGTGATGGGCCAGCATAGTCCACGTTGTAACCACTAGGCGCAACCTCTTTTAGGGTTTGACGCATAAACTCTAATAAGTCAGCCTGGGAGATAAATGGTGTACTGACACCTGAAATCGTGGCAGAGTTTAATTGCTGAAAGTGATTGATTGATTGAGGAACAACGCGCTGCTTAATGGTGGCAATCGTCCGCGCCTGAATCATCGCACCACTTGGCGTACGAATGTAATAATCCAAAATCTGATCTGGGTTTAAGCGATCAGTCTGCTTCACTTGCGGAATCACCCGATATGATCTCCCTGCTACTGAAAAGTAATTTACATAACCACCACCCAAGGCAGCAGATAATGCGGAGCCCACTTGTTGCTGGGTCATACCCAAGGCAGCTACTTTCTCGCGGTCAATGACTAGAACATCTTGAGGCTTATCGATCTTCAAATCTGAATCTACAAAGAAGAAGTGGCCAGAACGACGAGCCTTATCTAATACCGCCTGAGAGACCTCATTAAGCTGATCGTATGATTCAGTAGTGTTAATAACCACTTGTACTGGCAAGCCCTGCGCTCCAGGCAAGGCGGGGAACTGAAAGGCTGCTACGCGTACGCCAGCAATCGTATTCCACTTCTGCTGCATATCTTGTTGGAACTTCGTGGCATTACGACTACGCTCCATCCAATCTTTTAATATGATGCCGCCAAAGCTTGAAGTTGGACTAGTGATTTGAAAGGCCTGCTCATAGTCTGGCTCTGCACTTGCAATCGCATAAATTTGATCAGCGTAGGTTTGCATTTGATTAACCGTACTATTAGGCGGGCCAGATGCCTGCATCAAAACAATCCCTTGATCTTCGGTTGGGGCTAGCTCCGTACGCGCAGTAGCGTAGAGATAAGCAACCC
>Ga0194037_1000912_pt1 | contig 22508 bp, 22 predicted proteins | sample JunL306m_MetaG_FD_148653 | JGI IMG/M metagenome (GOLD analysis project Ga0194037, IMG submission 148653) | Anoxic zone freshwater microbial communities from boreal shield lake in IISD Experimental Lakes Area, Ontario, Canada - Jun2016-L304-6m | ecosystem: Environmental > Aquatic > Freshwater >...
GGTTAGGATGGGGATGGGGTAGATGGCTGAATTTCGGAATGTGACCTCAACAAAACCCATCCCCATCCTAACCTTCCCCTTGAAGGGGAAGGGACTAAAACCTTTAGGTTAGCGCTTACCGGGGAGCGGGAACAGGCTGGAACTGAGCAGGAATCCATCTCGGCTTGAAATAAAATGAATCAAAAAAGGAAGGTATTTTAGTGAGCGAAACCATAGGAAAACATATCGCCATATACGGCAAGGGTGGCATCGGCAAGTCCACCACCACTTCAAACATAAGCGCGTCACTGGCTGCAGCAGGCTATCGGGTGATTCAGATCGGCTGCGATCCCAAGAGCGATTCCACCACAATCCTGCTGGGTGGCAACGATCTGCCTACTGTTCTGGATACCTTGCGGGAACAGAGCAAGGTGCGGCTTGAAGATATTTCGGCAGTCGGGTTTGGCGGGGTTCTCTGTATCGAAGCAGGTGGTCCTGTGCCTGGGGTCGGCTGTGCCGGACGGGGCATCAACGCAGCTGTGGATCTGCTTCAGGAACTGCATCTTTTTGAGGAATATAAACCGGACTTTGTTCTCTACGATGTGCTGGGTGACTCAAGGCGTGGGCTCGTGGTTGGGGTGACCGGATATTCACGACCGAATCCGGTATTGTTGCCGACCACGGGGGTATCTGACATGGCAGGCAGGCAATCACTGGTAATCAGGGAAAAACGTCTGGGGGCCATCGGCGCATACCTGGGAGAAATTCCTCCGTTGATAGAGAGTTTCGAACAGAACAGCATAGCCCAGCGTATTCGCACCTTCTCGCAAACCGCACCGGATGACATTGTCGAGGCGCTCCGCGTGATGAACAGAATTAATGGGGCGGGTTTAATCATCCACGGGGCACGAGGGTGCGCGGCGGTTCAGCTTTCCCTGTCGCCGGGCGGGGCCTGGGCGACAACCAACCTGGACGAACGGGACACAATAATGGGTTCTGATGCGGTGCTGCGCAAAGCCATTATCGCACTCTACAGCAGGCATCACCCCAGGGTAATCTTCGTTGTTGCCACTCCGGTCGTTGCTATCAATAATGATGACATCCGGTCGGTTGCCACTGAATTAAGTGATGAGCTTGATATTCCGGTCATACCGGTAATCTGTGACGGATTTCGCTCCCGCATTGCGGCCACCGGCTATGATGCTGCTAAACAGGCAATTCTGAAGTCGGGCCCTCTCGTTGACGGTGAACAGAGACAGGAAATAGAGCAAACAGCGTCTCCCGTCAGCACGGTTCTTAACGGTAAACGGGTATATCTCGGTCTGCCCATCTCTGCAGCTGTTACAGTTGTCTCTCTCGTACATTCTGCCGGAGGAACCATAGCCGGAATTTCGGTCGATCATATTGATGCCGGTCACCTGGACGATTTGAAGGCATTGCAGCAGCTTCAGCCCGGCATCGTACTTCATGTGGCCGGAGGTCAGCCTTTCGAAGAAGCCGGTCTCCTGCACAGAATCAAACCTGAACTGTACCTCGGCACCCCCGAACGGGCGGTCTGGGCCGCACGGGCCGGAATACCGGCTGTTGCAGCCACAACAGAAGAGATTCTCAAGTGTGGTGGCCTGCAACACCTGCTTAGGCAGACTCATAAAGCTCTGGCCAACCCGGCATTTGTGCGGCGTCTGGCCCGCGATGTCACTCCGCCATACACTGATGCCTGGTACCGCAGAAGCCCTGACTGGCATATCAAGCTGGAGGTCAAATAGATGGGTCTGCCACTGGAAGCTTCCCGCAGCGGCTGCGCCCTGCATGGCGCACTTTATGCCGCTCTGGCGGTAAAGGGTGTTGTCCCGATCATCCATAGTACATCCGGGTGTGGAATTCAGTCTTGCCTGGGCGGAACGACCTGCAGCGGCTGGAGTGGCACCGGCTTGATTGGAGGGTCGGCGATCCCTTCGTCCAATATCAGCGAAAAACAGGTGGTATTCGGCGGCACCTCCCGTCTGCGCGAGCAGATCAAGAACACAGTAAAAGTCGTATCCGGCGATCTGTATGTTGTTTTGAGCGGCTGTTCCACCGAGATGGTGGGTGATGACATCCCGGCAATGGTCAGGGAGGCTCGGGAACAGGGTTTTCCGGTCATCAATATTGCCACCCCCGGTTTTCGCGGTTCCGTGTATCGCGGCTATGAACTGTTTCTGAAAGGAATCATTTCTCAGCTTGAGCCAGCTGTTGGATCACCGGTTCACCCGATTCCGGGGTTGATCAATATATTGGGAATAGTGCCGACGCAGGATGTGTTTTGGGAGGGAAATCTGGATGAGATTGCTTCGTTGCTGGCACGTATCGACCTCCGCGCCAACTCACTCTTTGGCTACGGCACTACTGTTGAAGGGTTGCATGATCTCAGGCGTGCCCAGCTCAGCCTGGTGTTTTCTCCGTGGGGTCTTGATGCGGCCCGCGAACTTGAAGCCCGCTTTGGCATCCCCTGGATCAATCTCAATTTTCTTCCGGTAGGCGCTGAAGAGTCCGCCAGACTGTTCGAAACAGTGGCTGAGGCGCTTATACTCAATCTGGAACGTATCAACAGGGTGAATGACGATCTCCGTAAAAGAGAGGGCCATTTCCTCAATAAACTGGCCGATGCGTATTACATTCAGGGATGGCAGCTCGAATGTGCCATTGTTGCCGACAGCTCAACCGCACCCGGTATTGCGACCTTTCTTGCGAAAACGCTTGGTCTGCTGCCATCTCTTGTGATCATCACCGATAATCCTGCCGATCAGAACCGTCTCGAATTAGCCGAATCAGTGGACAAGCTTCTGCCGGGATTCGGCACCCGGATACTGTTCTGCGAGGATCAAGGTGAAATCAGTGATGCCCTTCTGCAAAGGGCTCCCGAGATCATTCTGGGGAGTTCGCTGGAGCAGGACGTTGCTCACAGGCTGCATATCCCGCTGGTTGAGATCTCTTTTCCGGTGACCGGTCAGGTGGAGCTGAATAAGTGTCATGCCGGCCTGCGCGGTGCTCTTGCACTGCTGGAGGATGTCGGGCGAGCGATTCTTCTTAGTCAAAGCGGTGATATTTCATAATTCAGATCTTGAATATGATTTTTTACTTGACAAATGATTGGCAGCTATAATAGTCTATAAAAAACATAGTTTGAATATACTATAGCGTAGCTGACCAGAAAACTGGAGGCCGGGGGAATGATTCCTTCGGCCTTTTTTAGTTGGTGCCTTATGAGTAAACCCCACACTACAAAAGTTCTTCACGGACATCGGGCCGATGCCGTAGGTCTGATCGGTGACAGTTGCACAGCAGAATAATCAGCATGGCGCTTCGGCGTAATACTTAACAAAGGAGGTAACAAGAATGAGTGCAACAACATCGTACAAAGCTGAAACTCTGGCCCTGCATGCGGGGCAGAAACCGGATCCGACCACCAACGCACGGGCAGTTCCCATCTACCAGACCACGTCATATGTATTCAATGATGCCGACCATGCCGCCCGGCTCTTCGGACTGCAGGAGTTCGGCAACATATACACCCGGCTGATGAATCCGACCACGGATGTATTCGAGCAGCGGGTTGCAGCCCTTGAAGGGGGTGTGGGGGCGTTGGGAGTTGCATCGGGACAGTCGGCAATTTCACTGGCAATTCTTACCATTGCCCACGCAGGAGACGAGATTGTTTCAGCAACCAGCCTCTATGGCGGCACTTACAACCTTTTTCACTACACTTTGCCGCAACTGGGGATTACGGTAAAGTTTGTCGACCCGTCCGACCCGGAGAATTTCCGCAAGGCCATTACATCCAAGACGCGGCTGCTTTACGGTGAGACGGTCGGCAATCCCAAGCTGGATACCCTGGATATCGAGAAGGTGGCCGCAATCGCGCATGAAAACAATATCCCGCTGATCATCGACAATACCACGCCGTCACCTTATCTGGTTAACCCGATCAAGCACGGCGCCGATATCGTTGTTCACTCGGCCACAAAATTCATTGGCGGGCATGGCACCTCAATCGGTGGTGTTATCGTTGATGGCGGAACTTTTAACTGGGGTAACGGCAAATTCCCTGAAATCGCACAGCCTGATCCATCCTACCACGGCATCAACTTCTGGGAGGCTCTGGGCAAGATTGCCTACATTATCAAAATTCGGGTCTCGCTGCTGCGCGATCTTGGGCCTGCGGTATCTCCGTTCAACTCTTTCCTTTTTCTGCAAGGGCTGGAAACACTGCACCTGCGTCTGGAGCGTCACAGCACCAACGCTTTGGCAGTGGCTACTTTCCTCAAGAACCATCCCAAGGTCGGCTGGGTTAATTATCCGGGGCTTCCGGATAATCCTTCACACGAACTTGCAAAAAAAATACCACCACAAAAGCCTCTTCGGTGCTCTGGTCGGCTTCGGCATTAAAAACGGAACAATTGAGGACGGCAAGAAATTCATCAACTCTCTCAAGCTGCACTCTCTGTTGGCAAATATTGGTGATGCAAAATCCCTCGTAATCCACCCTGCATCGACAACGCACTCGCAATTGACAGCGGAGGAACAGGTCTCAACTGGCGTAACCCCTGATTTCATCCGCCTGTCCGTAGGTATAGAAAATGTGGACGATATTATTGCAGACCTGGATCAGGCCCTGGCGCAGGTCGGTGCGGAAGTCCCGACGGAAGGATTCATTAACAAGGTAAAAAACCTGATTACCGGAAAATAACTGAGGTTGTTGCAATGAAGGCAGACTCGGGGTGACCTTTGACGGCATCCACGGTGGCTGACCAGTGAAACTGGAGGCCGGCATTACCTGCAAGGGTGCCGGCCTCACCTTTTTCAAGTTAACGGGGTAATCCCAATTATCAATGTCTGAGAGGAGAATGAACATGGGCAAGTATAAGGATACACCGCGGTACAATGTGATCTCGATGAGGGTCAATGATTCGGAGCGTAAAGAGCTGGAACAGATAGCTTCACAATATTCATTGAGCATATCAAGCATGATGCGACAGGCTATGGATGTCTATACACGCTATCATGAACCGGTGGCAACAGGACATTGAAGAGGCAAAACGGAAAAGGGAGGACAGTATGTCTATACGCAAAAATATTCAGGTTAAAGGATTTGTTCAGGGTGTTTCCTATCGCAAACAGACCCAGCGGGTTGCAAAGAATCTGGGCGTCAAAGGTTGGGTGCGCAATGTCAGCAATGGGAGCGTTGAGGCTTGTCTGGAGGGGGATGAACGTGCAGTAGATGCTGTGATTGCCTGGTGCGCTTTTGGCCCAAAAAACGGGAAGGTTGACGAGGTGCGTATCAATAATGGTCGTTATGGCGGCGGTTTCTCGGATTTTTGCATTTGGGATGACCGGAAGGCTGCATGACCAGCAGACATTTTTCGCGTGACGTCAGAGAATAAGATGAGGAGGAAGATATATGCGAATGGAACAGGCGCTCAAACTTAAAACAGGCAACAGAGTTGTGGCAGGCAATAATACTGTGCGCCTCATTGCAGAGCCTGAAACGAATATCCGGGAAGGAAGGCAGATTGCTCGGTTAACAGCAGCAGATGATTTTCTGCGTACCCGTATTTATACCCACGATGAAATTGAGTTTCTGTTTGATGAGGCTTGTAATTGAAACACTGATGACCACACTGCAGGGAGTTTGGAAGGCACTGCGGACGAATGAATTATTTCAGTAAACAACATCTTTAATACTTGTTGACAATACTGGTTGGCTTTTGGTATATAATACCTACTAATTTTATAGATAATATGCGTAGGTACTAAGCTCTGTGGTCAAAAAAAATTTTCCAAACAAACACGATGTAAGAAAGCGAACTCCGGACCCAGCTGTGCGCAAGATGCTTGAGCATATGGAGCAGGCCGGAATTGAAACACCCTTTGGCCGTTTCGATGCCCAAAAACCGCACTGCGGATTCGGGCTGAACGGCACCTGCTGCAAAAACTGTCATATGGGGCCGTGCAAAATAACACCAAAAAGCCCAAAAGGTGTCTGCGGGGCCGACGCCCACCTGATTGTGGCCCGCAACATCCTGCGCTGGACTGCTGCCGGTGTGGCGGCCCATGGTGCTCGCGGGCGCGAGGTGATGCTTGCTCTAAAGGGTGCAGCGGATGGCTCTCTTAATCTGCCGATTCTCGGTCCTGAAAAGGTTGTTGCCACTGCAAAGTCATTTGGCATCTTTGACGAGAAGAAAACAATTGAGCAGCTGGTCGGCGAGATATCACTGATCCTGCTTGAAGATCTGTGCCGCACGCTTCCAGGCCCCTACAAGACCCTGGAAGCGCTTGCGCCACCGGAACGGCTTGCGCGCTGGAAAGAGCTTGATATCCTCCCAATCGGCGCCTACCACGAAGTATTCGAAGCACTGCACCGCACCACAACCGGCACAGACGGCGACTGGGAAAATATTGTCCGTCAGGTGCTGCGCTGCGGTCTGGCTTTTGCCTGGAGCAGTGTGGTTGGTTCATCAATCGCCATGGACTGCCTCTACGGCCTGCCCAAACGGAGCCGCATAAGTACCAATCTGGGAGCCATCCGCCTCGATACGGTCAATATCGCCGTTCACGGTCATTCGCCGGTACTGGTGGCGGCCATCGTCAAGGCCTCCCGCAGGGATGACCTGATTGCCGAGGCAAAAGCTGCCGGCGCTGAAACCATCAAGCTCTACGGTATCTGCTGCTCCGGCCATTCGGCCCTTGCCAAGTTTGGTGACATCACCCCGCTTGCCAACGCCGTCGGGGCCGAACTGACCCTGGCAACCGGCGCCCTTGATCTGTGGGTAGCCGATGTACAGGATGTTTTTCCCGGTATCATGGATGTGGCAGCCTGCTTCCATACCCGTGTTGTCACCACCAGTGACTCGGCCCGACTGCCGGGTGCCGAACATATCGCCTTTGACCATCATCACTCCAATCTCGATCAGGCCGATATACTGGCCGAGCGGATCGTTCGGCGCGGGATCCAGGCCTACGGTGAGCGCCAGGCCGGCAAAATTTTTATTCCCAAAGCCCGCATGGAGGCTGAGGTCGGCTTCTCGGTGGAGAACATTCTGGCTACTTTCGGCGGTGCCGAAGTCCTGCTTGATCACCTTAAAAGCGGCCGTATCCGTGGCGTGGTCAATCTGGTCGGGTGCAACAACCCGAAGCTGGTCTACGAGGAGGCTATCGTCAAGGTAGCGGAAGAACTGATTGCCCACGACATCCTGTTGCTCACCAACGGCTGTGCGGCCTTTGCCCTGCTCAAGATGGGTTTTTGTCTGCCTGAAGGTCTGGCGGGGGCTGGAGACGGGTTGAAAAAAGTTTTGACGCCGCTTGATCTGCCACCGGTCTGGCATATGGGAGAATGCCTCGACAATGCCCGTGCTTCGGCATTCTTCCGCACATTTGCCGCAGCATCAGCCGAGCCGCTTACCAGACTGCCGCTGGCTTTTTCCAGTCCTGAGTGGTCAAACGAAAAGGGGATCGGTGCCGCACTTGGATTCCGCTTGCTGGGACTCAATTCCTACCACTGCATTACCCCGCCGGTGGCCGGCTCTGACAAAGTCTCCCGCTTCTTTTACGAAGGAACTCAGGAGCTTGTAGGTGCCGTGATGGTGGTCGAGCCTAACCCTGTCGAGCTGGCTGCGCGCATTGTTGCTGATTTTGATCAGCGCCGGGCCGGGCTCGGCTGGCAGCCGGCAGCAGTGCCGGCCACAACACGCCTCTCTGCCATCAACAAACAGCTTGAACACGAACACGCCCATGTCCACGGACATCACCATACCCATGAAGAGGAGCATCACCATGAATAGACGAGAATTTCTGAAAGCATCCGGTTTGACCCTGGCAGCTGCAGCAACTGCGCCGATTACCCGTTTTGCCTGGGCCGGAGGCACTAAAGACAAACTTAAAATCGGCTATCTGCCGATCACAGATCATCTGCTGATGATCGCCGCCGAACGGGAACAGTTCAAGTCGGTTGAAATCCAGCCGACCAAGTTCTCTTCATGGCCGGAGATCTCCGAGGCGCTCAAGGTCGGTGCCATTGACGGAGCTTTCCTGCTGACACCTATCGGCTTGACCCTTCGCCAGAAAGGTGTTCCGGTAAAGGTTGTACTGCTGGGGCATCGCAACGGAAGTGTTATCACCGTAAAAATTGGTAATGAAATTAACAAGATCGAAGATCTCAAAGGCAAAACAATTGCCATTCCCAGTCCGTTTTCGACCCATAACCTGCTGCTGCGCAAGATTTTGACCGAGAGAAACATCGATCCTGCCAAAGATCTGAAGATCATCGACATGGCACCGCCAGAGATGGTTAATGCCCTGGCCACCGGCCGCATACATGGCTACATTGTGGCAGAACCGTTCGGCGCCCAGGCCGAAGCTCAGAAAGTCGGTAAGATCCTGACACTTTCCAAGGACATCTGGCACGACCATATCTGCTGCGTTCTGAACCTGCGGGAAAGTGTCATTGCCAGTCATCCGGAGGCGGTTCAGGAGATGGTTTCCGGATTCCTGCGCACCGCAACGTTTATAGAGGCCAATCCGGTCCTGGCGGCTAAAGGCTCGACAAAGATCCTTGGCCAAAAGCCCGAGATCATCGAGAAAGTGTTGACGACTCCACGCGACCGCCTCAGCTTCCTCAATCTGGTGCCAAACAAAGCTGATTTTGCGGCTACCCAGGATTACATGATCAAATTCGGCGTAGCGAAAGAGAAAGTAGATCTGGCGGGATATCTGGATGACCGCTTTGCCAAAAAGGGATAGATGAATTCAAAAGCGCTGAAAATCGTCCTGCCGCTGCTGACGGGCATTGTATTCGTCGCGCTTTGGCAGTTTGCAGCCGGGCGCTATACACCTGAACAGTTGCCCGCACCGGTTGATGTGTTGAAGGCTATCAAGGAACTCTCAGACAATGGCACACTCTGGGGGCACATCGGCATAAGCCTGGCGCGTTTCAGCGGGGCCTACCTTCTGGCCGTTACTGTTGCCATTCCTTTAGGGTTATTTCTGGGCCGCTTTATCCGTTGTCATGCCGCAATTGATCCGCTGATCCAGGTACTGCGACCGATCTCACCCATTGCCTGGTTTCCACTGGCAGTGCTCTGGTTTGGCATCGGCAATGCGCCGGCAGTTTTCATTATTTTCCTGGCAGCTTTCTACCCGGTACTGCTGACCACCATCAGTGCCGTGCGCGGAGTTCCCGAAGTATACATCAAGGTTGCAATCAACTTTGGCGCCGGGTCGAGGATGACGTTTCTGCGCGTGATCGTACCGGCCGCTTTTCCTGGAATCATGGTAGGACTTCATATTGCTGTCGGAACGGCCTGGATTCATCTGGTGGCCGGTGAGATGCTGGGAGCTCAATCTGGCTTGGGGTTTATGATCGTGGATGCCCGCAACTTCCTGAGAACGGACCAGATTCTGGCTGGCATGCTCTTGATAGGTGTATTGGGACTGGCCATCTATCGCGGGATGAAGGCGTTCGAGCATGCAATCGGTCGTCGCTGGGGTGTTGCATCTTGAGTGACAGCATCCCTAAAATACAGCTCTCGTCAGTAGAAAAGCGATTCATATCTGCCCGTGGAGATGAACAGGTAGCTCTGAGTCAGCTTGATCTGGAAATTGGATCAGGTGAAATTGTATGCCTGGTGGGCCCGAGCGGCTGCGGTAAAACAACAATCATCAACCTGATGGCCGGTTTTGAGAAACCTTCAAACGGAACCGTGCACATCGACGGAAAACAGGTATCTGGTCCTGATCCCGACCACATTATGATTTTTCAGGACTACGGTCTGTATCCCTGGCGCACGGTTCTTGGCAATGTGCTTTTCGGTCTGCAGGCCAAGGGGATATCATCCGGAGAAGCTCTTGACAAAGCAATGGCCGCACTTGAACTTGTTGGCTTGACTTCGTCCAAATACAAACATCCGCATGAACTTTCAGGCGGAATGAAGCAGCGGGTTTCCATCGCCCGGGCCCTGGCGGTTGAACCGAGCGTACTCTTCATGGACGAACCGTTTGCAGCCCTGGACGCTTTTACCCGGCTGCATCTGCAGGATGAACTTTTACGTATCTGGCAGGAGAAACAACCGACGATTGTTTTTGTGACCCATGATCTGGATGAAGCTATCACGCTGGGGCAGAAGGTTGTTTTGATGGCTCCAAATCCTGGGCGTGTTCAGCGGATACTGGATGTGAAGCTCCCGTATCCTCGGGAGCGAACCGAGAACAATTTCGCCTCATTCCGCAAGGAACTCTTTATGGAGTTTCATCTGGTACACCGTCAGGCGCTTGATGGAGTTGAATATCAGATATGACAAACACCCCGATTTGGAAGGAAGCGTAACATGCCGCCGATCTATCTTGATTATAATGCCACAACCCCGGTCGATCCTCTGGTAGTTGAGAAATTGCTGCCCTATCTGCATGAACACTTCGGTAATCCGTCCAGTAGCCATGAATACGGGCGGGAAGCCAAAGAGGCGGTAGAGCTTGCACGTATACAACTTGCGGCACTATTGGGAGCTGAACCGTCAGAAATCATTTTCACCAGCGGTGGAACCGAGGCCAACAATCAGGCACTAATTGCAACAGCCCGTGCTTATTCCGGATGTGGCAAACATATTATCACGACTGAAATTGAGCATCCGGCAGTGCTGAATCCACTTCTCTGGCTGGAGGATCAGGGCTTTTCCGTTAGCATACTCCCCGTGGACACGTACGGGAAGATTGATCCTGCTGCTGTTGAGAGGGCGATAACCCCGCAAACGACTCTCATCAGCGTGATGCACGCCAATAATGAGGTGGGAACAATACAGCCGTTGGCAGAGATCGGGACGATCGCTCGCCGACACGGCATTATATTTCATACGGACGCGGCGCAATCTGTCGGGAAAATCCTGACCCGGGTCGATGAATTGCAGGTTGATCTGCTGACGGTTGCCGGTCATAAGTTCTATGCCCCCAAAGGTGTCGGAGCGTTGTACGTGCGAAAAGGAACCGCCATCGAATCTTATCTGTACGGTGCAGCTCATGAATCAGGCCGCCGGGCAGGAACCGAGAATGTGCCGTATATCGTGGCTCTCGGCACAGCAGTAGAACTGGCTCAAAATCGCATCGCAACTGGTCTCGCAGAGACAGTATCTCTGCGAGACCAGTTACAGACACGTTTGCAGGAATTGATCGATGGCGTTGACCTGAATGGCCATCCAGTGGAACGATTACCGAATACCCTGAACGTCAGCTTTGCCGGGTTGATCGGTGCTGAATTGCTGGTGCAGACTCCGGAAATTGCCGCATCAACAGGTGCCGCCTGTCATGGAGGTGTAAGCAAACTGTCAGGGGTGCTTTCAGCAATGGGTCTGTCGCGAGAGCGAAATCTTGGTGCAGTCCGATTCAGTATTGGAAAATGGACGACGCGTGTCGAAATTGACCGTGCGGCTGAACTGGTTGCTGATCGAGTCAGGGAACTGCGTTCATAATGATTGGTGGATATCAGTAGCTATTGGTTTAGACTTATGTCTCAGCCCCTTTATTTTTAGACAAGAGTCAACGCACCCTTTGTCAGCTTTCAAATACTTCACGCAGTTTATCGGCCAGAGTATTCAAGTTGAATGGCTTCTGGATGAAATGTAAACCAGTATCAAGAACCCCGTGGTGAGCAATAACGTTGGCAGTATAGCCCGACATATACAGACATTTAAGATCCGGATAGAGAGTCTGCAGCTTTTTGGCCAAATCCCGACCGTTCATCTCAGGCATGACTACGTCCGTCATCAAAAGGTGGATTTCGCTGGTGTGTTCGCCGGCAAACCGAATGGCTTCAAGAGGAGAATTTGCCGCCAGAACGTTATAGCCCTGTTTTGAAAGAACCATCTGAGTAATATTGAGAATAGCCTGTTCGTCTTCAACCAGAAGGATGGTCTCCTGACCTTGCCTGGCGGGTTTAATTGTCTCTTTTGAATTTATTTTCTGAGCCGAGCCCACATACCGGGGCAGATAGATCGTGAACGTCGTTCCCAGTCCAGGTTCACTGTAAACATTGATAAAGCCTTTATTCTGCTTGACTATACCATACACGGTAGCAAGACCGAGACCGGTACCTTCTCCGAGGCCTTTGGTTGTAAAGAACGGCTCAAAAATTTGTGACAGGGTTTCTTTGGACATACCGCTGCCATTGTCGCTGACGGAGAGTCGCACATACTCACCAACAGTAAAACCGGCATGATTCGCGCAATATTCATCATCAATGACATTATTGTCAGTTTCAATGGTGATCTTGCCAATGTTACTGATTGAATCGCGGGCATTGACGCAGAGGTTTGCCAGAATCTGGTTGATCTGGGAGGGGTCTACCTCGACATTCCACAGGTTCGATGCAGGATGCCAATTGAGATTGACACCCTCGCCAATAAGTCGCTGGAGCATCTTGAGCATTCCTGACACGACCTCATTCAGATCCAGCACCTTGGGATCTATGGTCTGTTTGCGGGCAAATGCAAGTAACTGCCTGGTAAGGTCTGCGGACCGATCCGCCGCTATACGGATTTCCTCAAGATGATTTTTGAGAGGATCCGTCAATTTCGTATCCATAAGGGCTAGTTGTGTATGGCCAAGTATAACCGTGAGCATGTTGTTGAAGTCATGTGCTACACCGCCCGCTAAACGGCCAACGGACTCCATCTTCTGTGCCTGCTGAAGTTGTGCTTCAAGGTTGGATTTTTCTTTCTCTGTCAGAATTGTCTCGGTGATGTCTCGAGCGGCAGCGTAGATCAGGTCACCCTGCGGTTGTGACCGCCACTCAATCCAGCGAAAGGAACCATCTTTACAAAGGTACCGGTTTACAAAGCTTACTACTTGCTCTTGAGCCCCTAGCTTAGATATGGCGGAAAGTGTGCTTTCCATATCGTCAGGGTGTACAAGATCAAGAAACAAACGTCCTTCAAGTTCCGCCAGCGAATATCCGAGCACTTTTTCCCATTCCGGGTTAAGCCGTAAAAAGTGTCCTTCGAGATTTGCAATGCACAACAGGTCAAGACTGGAAGCAAAATAACGACTCAATTCTTCGCTTTTTTCCCTCAGATCAACTTCCAACTGTTTGTGTTCAGTAATGTCTGAAAACACGACTATTCCAGCCGCAACAGCGCCCATTTCATTTCTAATAGGGGCTGCAGTGGCAAATACAATGCGGTCTTCACCTTCCTTACGACGAATAATAAACTCACGACTGTTTGATTCTCCAAATAATATTGCGCGGGCTAAGGGAACTTCATCGGTGTTTAGAGGCCTGCCGTCTAAATTCAGAATTTTCCAACTGGCAACGTAATTATCTACGCCTACTCCGTTTACGACGCTTTGGCGGTTGCTGCCCCGAATCAATAATCCGGCATCATTCACATAGCGCAGTCTGCCATCAGGTGCGTCAGCTATTGCTATACCGGCAGGACTGCAGTCCATGGCGGCCTGAAGGATGGCCTGAGTCTCCTGAAGTTGTTGTTCAGCCAGCTTGCGCTCGGTAATATCCTGAATGGTTCCTATCAAATTCAGCATATGACCATCGCTGTCAAATTCAGCTGAACCTCTACCATTGACCCATCTTGTTTCACCATCATTTTGACGAAGTATCCGGTATTCCATTGAAAATGGTTTTCGATTTGATATGACCTCTTCAATCAGGTACCTATCCATCAAATCTCTGTCATCAGGGTGAACTATATCAAGCCATCCCTGTATGCTGCGGCCGTAATTCTCATCAATGCCAAAAATTGTATCCAACACTTCAGAGGAGACCCATTTGCCAGCGACAAAATCAGCATGATAAGAGCCAATGGATGCGGAACGCTGCGATTCTTTAAAGAAGTATTCACTTCGTTTAAGAGCTTCTTCCGTATGTTTGCGTTCAGCAATTTCCAATTCAAGATGCTCTGTGTTGGCCTTCACCCGCCGCTTGAGCAAGACATTCCATGTAATGGCAAAAAACAGTGCAGCGGCAATTCCAAATACCACCCAGTACGCTTCTTTTGGTATCGTGGCTCCCTTTTTGCCCATCAAATGCACGAGCTCACGGTGATAAATAGAAGCCCTATCGGTTTTCATTTCAGCAATATTACGGTCGAGAGCTGAGATCAGATCTCCGTTTTTACCTTTGTTTGCCGCATATCCCAGTTTTACCGGAGTAAATATGATTGGTGTCTGTTCCAGTTTCCGACCGGTTTCATCAAGCATGCTGTATAAATTGCCATTAACTGCAGCCGCAACTGCGCCGGTTTCAAGAGCTTTGAATACATCCGGATACTGATCCAGCTCCAGTAGTTTAACATTTATATTAAACTGCCTGATAAGTTCCTTAAAGCCGGTTAAATAGACATCCCCCTTGAGTGCGCTGACACTTTTGCCTTCAAGATCCAAAAGAGATGTTATGCGCGACCCTTTTGCTTTAAAGATTAGCCCCCAATCCAGAAACAGGTATTCCTTAGGAAAGTCCATGTACTTTTCCCGCTCTGTCGTGTAGCCAATACAAAGAACCAGGTCGATCTTATCGTTTTTGAGGCGATCCAATCCCTCCTGCCATGTCCCAGGCAGATACCGCACATTCCACCGCTCCTTTTCCGCAATATGGTTGAGCATATCCACGAAAAAACCACGAGCTGAGCCGTCCTTATCTGAATAAGCCAGTGGTTTGGTTTCATAGACGCCAACTCTGACGGTTCGACCGGCACCGGTTTTTGCAGGCGCATCAACGGCATGTGAGCAGGTAACGGAGTGCAGGATCGCAACGACCACCAACACCAGGGAGAAAAGTGTGCTGTGTCTGGTGAATTTGATGGCAAGACGTGCTGGACAGCGTGTGTACATCAGGCACCTCCGGTATTGTGGTGCTGTTTAAACAAAACCGACGCACGGGAACGCCGCAAAACTATACCGTAATTTAGCGGAATCAACAACATCGTAATACAACACAAACCTGGAAAACTGTTTTAATGTATATAAAAATTGTATTTTCAAAATAAACTTGTAATTTGCAACCAATGTGTGTACTCTTTTCACAAGGAGATCACAATGCTATCAGTAAGAGAAGAGTTTTTGTTGTTTGTGCGCCGTTTTGGTCTTTTGAACGCATCCTGCTGTGATGAATGCTGCGGTGAGCAGGTCTCAATGGCACAGAGCCATCTCCTGTTCGAGGTGCGAAGATCCGGGACTCCATCCATGCAGCAGGTGGCTGAAGCATTGGGTATGGATGTGACTACCTTCAGCAGACAGGTCAAAAACCTGGAAGAGCGGGGCCTTATAGTCAAGACCATGTCACCGGAAGATCGCCGGGTCAACCTGCTTGACCTCACTGAAAACGGATTACAGGTTCTGCAGAAGATCGACACGTTTATGGAGTCTAAAATCGGGCAGATATTCTCGTTCATGACCCTTTTCGAGCGCGATACCGTGGTCAGGTCCATGGGACTGCTGAATGAAGCGCTAGTCATGGCTTCGCAGCACTCTAAAAAACAGGAGGAAAAAATTGCATGTTGCAAATAAAAAATGATACAGCCCAACCATTCAAAATTAAGAGCATACGGAAGATAAGTACTGCGAAGGAAGCGCCATCCTGCATTTCTCAACCGGTAAGCGACAAACCTCCCTGTTGAGGCCCACTCACCTCTGCCGGCGGCGGAGTGATCAGTGAGAGTGTACCCGGATTCATTGAATGGCTGGAAACTCCATCAGGGCAAATACCACGCTTATCTTCACGGCTGCAGATCAGCGACCACCTGGGTGCATGCAAGGCGCGCTGGGGCATCGGGCGCATGAGCTACATCGTCCCGCCCGGTTTGTACGCCATCGGTTACCCCTCGGCGACAGACCCGGTGCTGGTGACAGCGAATTACAAGATGAGCTTTGACATCGTCCGTCAGGCATTGAGTGGTCGAAACGTCTGGTTGCTGGTGCTGGAAACATTTGGAATCAACGTCTGGTGTGCGGCCGGAAAAGGTACCTTCGGCACCGGTGAACTGGTGAGGCGGGTCACCTCAACGGGGTTGGCCAACGTTGTCAGCCACCGTCGTCTGATTTTGCCGATCCTGGGTGCTCCGGGTGTTGCTGCGCATGATGTCGCCCGCCGCACCGGTTTTTCGGTCAGCTACGCCGCCATTCGGGCCGCCGACCTGCCGACGTACCTTGATAATGGTATGGTTACTACTGCGAAGATGCGTGAACTGACATTTAACTTTTACGAGCGCCTGGTGCTGATTCCTGTAGAACTGGTGATGGCCCTGAAATCGGTTGCCATCATCGGAGCCATCATGTTGCTGCTGCTCAGTGCTATGGGCAATCCGGCGGCCGGCTTTACGGCCCTGACTGCCTTTGTGGGAGCCTGCATCTCAGGTATCGCGCTTGGACCGCTGCTGCTTCCCTGGCTGCCCGGACGAAGTTTTGCCATCAAGGGGGCTGTCGTTGGATTGTTGCTGAGCGGACTGTTTTTCACGGCGGCCGGCGGCTCAGCCTGGAATGGCATGGTCATCGGCGCATTCTTTTTTGCTCTTCCTGCGGTCAGCGCCTTCTATACCCTCAATTTCACCGGATGTTCTACATACACCTCCCGTTCGGGTGTCAAAAAGGAGATGCGCATAGCTCTTCCGAGCATGGCCGGTGCAGTCATTGTCAGCTTTGTTCTGCTGCTGGCGGGAAGGTTCCTGTTATGAAAGGTTTTCGTTATCTGGAAAATGTAGTGACACTGAAACTGGATCAACCAACCTGCATCGGCTGCGGCAGATGCATTGAAGTCTGCCCGCATCAGGTATTCTCACTCGCGGACAGGAAAGCCTCCCTCAGTGATCGTGACGCCTGTATGGAGTGCGGAGCCTGCGCTCTTAACTGTCCGGTCAAGGCGATTACGGTCGATGCCGGGGTCGGTTGTGCGTCCGGCATAATCAACGAATGGCTGCGGGATCACAATGTGGGAAAAGTTGGCGGGAGCTGCTGTTCATGATATTGTCGCCTGAAAAGACTGTACCAATATACCGGGGAGGGTAAAAAAATGAAAAAAATATTCATGCTGTCGTTTGTCATCGTCACACAGCTGTTCACCCATAACGCCATCGCAGACTTGACGAAGATCGCCGATAACGTTTACTCCTATGTCGGGCAAAAAGATGGTTCGCCTGCTCACAGCTTCGCCGCCAATGCCGGGATCGTCATTGGTACGGACGCAGTACTGGTAGTGGATACCCTGGTCTCGGCCAAAGAGGGGGCGCGCTTCCTGGCTGATATCCGCAAGGTAACGGACAAACCGGTCAAATACGTGGTCAACACTCATACTCACCTGGATCACGCCTTTGGCAACTGCGTCTTTGCCAGACTGGGCGCCACCGTGATCTCGCATACGGCTGACTTGGATTTTCTGAAACAGGCTGGCGAAAGCACCCTGAAAAACATCGGCAATTTCGGCCTGAAGCCGGAAGATATGGCTGGCACAGAGATAGTCCTTCCCACGCTCACCTTCAGCGACCGGATGCAGATCAACCTCGGTAACGAGACAGTGGAACTGATCCGTGTTGCCCCTTCTCACACCGGTGGGAGCATTGTCGTATCAATGCCGGCCAAAAAACTGCTCTTTGCCGGTGATATACTGTTCACCGACTTTCACCCCTTCCTGGCAGACGGCGACATCAGCGGCTGGGTCACAACTATTGACGCACTGCTTGCCATGGATGTAGAGAAGATCATTCCCGGTCATGGCCCGCTTTCGGCCAAAAAGGATCTGCGCGATATGAAGGAGTATCTGCTGCAGTTCGACAAAAAAGCGCGGGAGCTGGCAGCAACATCAAAAGATGCCGATTTCATTGCTGCAGAATTGAAAAAGAGCCTGCCGCAGCGTTCCATGGCCGACTGGATGATCGGCTATAATGTAAAGAGCCGCTATCTGGAGAAATAGGGATGCCCGCAACCTCCAGAGAAATGCAGTCATAAGCCAGGTATCACGGTTTACACTGACCTCAGAGAACAAATGCCTGCTGCTTGATTGCTTGATAAGTAATCGGTTTACTGAACTTTTGAACCAACCCTTCCGCAACTCCCCGTTTCAACCAGTCATTAAGCTGCGTTTTATTGATGTCCAGCACCTCAAGAAGTTGCTCAACTGTTGCTGGCTTATCCGATGTTGCTGTTTGCAGGCGCTGTATGAAAAACACAAAGAATGATTTTTCCGAAATTCTACTGGTAATTTTTTCAGCATCCACCTCTCCGGTTGAATATACGGCAGAGGCTTCCGTTTCAGCGACTATAACGTTTTGCAACGGCTGAACAGCATAATCAAAAAGACTTGATTCAACCGGCAGAGTCTGCAATGGCAACAAGCTTTCACCTGCTAGCTTACATGGACTGTAATCCCCATCCGGTAGCCATTTTGCCCCCTGTTGAACGAGCGCGGCATTCCCGGAGTTTTTATCCGGATGTTTCAATACCCACAACGGCACCCATCCCTTCTTCAGATTTTCAACCGCACCACTCCAAGTGCCGCCGCTTCCTTTGCCGGTTGCAACGACGATGGCGGCATCGGACAGGCAGTAGATATACTTGTTGCGGGCCATCGCGTTTCCGACATTAAATCCTGCTTCCGGGTTGAACGGAGAAACCAGCACCAGATTCTTTGACATGAGTCCGCTTCGGTACTTGGATGACGTAGCGCTGCGAAGCAGGCTGTCCGCCAATATGCCGACGACGGTTCCCTCTTTAGCCAGTGCGCCAAGCATTGCAGTTTCATCCACACCACGGGCGCCGCCTGACACAACGGAATGCCCCTGCAAAGCTGTCTCACCGGCAATGCGGGTTGTTGCGGCAAGCTGTTCCGGAGTAGCGTCACGTGATCCGACCATGGCAATTCCGCCCTTGTTAAGCAGCTGCCGATTGCCGCAGCCAAACAGAACCGGCGGCGCGTAAGATTTAAGATGTTTTTTTAGTCTGGACGGATAATCCGGATCTGAGCGTGTGGCAACCCAGAGACCGCTTCTCTGCCACTTCTCCCATGAAAGACTGAGAGCCACCGATCGTCCCAGCAGATATTCAATCCGTTTGATGGTAATTTCGGCGTCAACCCAACCAGCCAGATAATCCGCTGCCGAACCGCTTTCCAACAATCCTGCCGGTGTCTTATCCTGCTCTTTCAACCACAGGGCAAAGCGTCCCCATTCATTGGGAGTGAGCGGCTTCAGATCTGTTTCAGCCGCTTTTGCAAACCAGGTTGTCAGAAGCAGGACTGCTTGAGTGTTCAAACTTAAATTCATATCAATCTCCGCTTGCGGTTGTTGCCAGCGCCACCGGCCAGACCGGACCGCTGCCGGTTTTTCTCAGCAAGGCAGCCAGAACAGTCATAGTCCAGCACGAATCAACAATATCGTCAATCAGCAGCACCGGCCCTCTTGGTATGTTGTCGGCAATTGTAAAAACGCCATCCAGGTTGTTGCATTGGTGGAATCTGTTTTGCTGCAGTTTCTGCGACTGGTTGCTCAGTACTTTGGAAATTGCCGGAACGAAAGGAACGTCAAGGCGGTTCGCAAGGCGGAGAGCAAAATCAGGCACTAGGTTGGGGTGTCTGTGAGATGGAACGCAGGTGAGCCATGTCGGAGCGGGGGAAGGTTTCCAGCGATCACTGATCATCTCTGCGGTGGCATCCACCAACTCATCACGAAACTTTCCGGAATGTTTGTCATCGGCAACAAGATGCCCCCAACCGGCATCACCCCAACGGGATAAAACTCTACCCGTCTCTGCTCGCAGATTAAATGGCAGATTTCCCGTGAATCCGTATACCGGGAAGGAACCCGGCGCAACCTGTTTCTTGCATTCAAGCGGTATCTCCGAGTGTTTGAGATAGAGCGCCGCCTGAACGGCAAGCTCATGCCGGTACTGCTCATCTACAACCGGCCGCCCCATGCAACGGGAACACTTCCCACAGAGTGCAACGGTGTCATCATCAAGTGCCCGTGCCAGAAACACCATCAGGCATTCACTGTTGTCGATATAGTTTTGGATTTCCTGCCACTCAAGCTCTTTCTGCTGAGTGAGCCGCTTGATCTGTTCATGATTCATCCGGTATTCAACCGGAGTCCTGACCCATTTGGAGCCATCTTTGAGGATCGGCGCTGGATTGTCGACAGAAAGGTATTTCAAAACCTTTTCAATCTGTCCATGACGCAGATTCACCCCCTTTTCCAGTTGCGGCAAAGACATACCGTCGCATCCAGCCAACGTTGTGAGAATAGCATTGACGTGCCGCTCTTCAGGAAAGGCGCTCTCCCGGAAAAACTCCTGGATTTCGGTATCCTCGTTACCGGACATGAGAATCCCGACGGCATGATCAATGGCGCGACCGGCACGGCCAACCTGCTGGTAATAGGCGACAATGGATCCGGGAGCCTGGTAATGCACAACAAAACCGAGATCCGGCTTGTCGTATACCATACCGAGAGCGGTAGTTGCCACCAGAGCTTTGATTTTGTTATTGATCAGCAAACCTTCCAGATGTTGGCGATAGGCATCTGAATTTTCATAGCCCACCGCCTCGACGCCGCTGTAATAGGCACAAGCGGTTATCGTGTTCTGGTTCAGCCAACCGGCGACCTGCTCGGCATCACGCTTGGTCAGGGTGTAGATTATTCCGGTACCAGGCAATGCGGGGATGTGCTGAGCCAGCCAGGCCAGCCGAGCTGATTGATCCGGCAGGCGAATGGTCTGCAGGGCAAGGGTTTCACGCATCAATGTGCCTCGCTGAACAGTGATGTCGCCCAACTGGGAAACCACATCATCCTGAACCCGCTTATTGGCGGTTGCCGTGGTACCCAAAACCGGCATATTGGCCGGCATGAATTTCAGTATATTTACCAGACGGCGATAGTCGGGGCGGAAGTCATGCCCCCAGTCGGAAATGCAGTGAGCTTCATCCACGACCACCAGCCCGATACGGCCTGCAACGGGCATAAGAACATTCTCGACAAATTTATCATTCGCCAGTCGCTCCGGTGAAATCAGCACGGCATCGGCCTTATTGTCAATAACCTGCTGGATCAGGGACGGCCAGTCATCACTATTGGTGGAATTGATGGTCAATGCCTTGATTCCCAAGCGCTCCGCCGCTTCGATCTGGTTGCGCATCAATGCCAGCAGCGGCGAGACAATCAGCGTCGGTTCCGCTCCCCTGTCACGCAGTATTCTGGTTGCAATAAAATAGACCGAGCTTTTCCCCCAACCGGTGCGCTCAACCACCAGCAGCTTTTTGCGGTGATTCACAAGAGCGTCGATTGCTTCCCATTGACCGGGGCGGAATTCGGCGGCAGGGTTGGCGAGGGCGGTGCGGAGATAGGTAAGTGGAATGTTCTTTTCAAATAATGCCGGCTGACCTTTATCAAGCAGGTTGATAACATTCGACTGTGAAACTATCCGTCCTGTCTCATCGATATGCTGAACCTCAAGGTTCCTTTCACGCAGCATCTCGCCCAGAAGCTTGCTGCGGTGACATTCATGAGGTTTGCTTTCACTGCACATCATGGCAACTTTCAGATTTTTATGGTAGGCGGTTACAAGTCGGTTTATCCCTTCAATATATCTGCTATTCTGTTTGCACTTGTCATAATCAATTTTGTCATCGGTTCTACAGGTCAAGTCGTCTGGAAGGCCGCCAATCTGGTCACCCATAAAGATGTATTTGATATTGTTTTGCGTAAGAACTCTTTCAAGTGCCTCTTTGTTGAAGTCGGGGTTGAATTTTGAGTAAGGGCGGGAACGGACATCAGCCAAATATCCAATTCCATATTGCACAAGCAATCCGATCAATTCATCAATTGATCGGTTGCCGTGGCCGATTGAATAGATAGAACCTGCTGAATTGTTGGATACACTCATCCCGTCCCCCTATTTCCGTCGATACCACCCGGTCTTGGCTGAACCGACAAACTCAATCAGTCCCCGTTCCTTTAGATCGGCAATGTCACGCTTGGCAGTCATCGTCGTAACGTTGAAATACTCAGCAACATCAATGGATTTCGGTTTTTTCTCTGCAACAATCTGCTCCAGGAACCATGCCTGACGTTCATTTACAGGAACATTTACAGGAACATTTACAGTATCGTCAACATCTATATCCATGGCCGGGTGCGGACGGAAAAGCACTCGCACTGCAGATCCAAGCTCTATCCACTCCGCTTCCGGATACCCTCCGGTATTCTCAACCGCAAGATCATTGACGAGGTTATCCAGGTGACCAATGAAGATGCGTTTGATGCCGAGCGAAGGGTAGCGCTGGAAGAGGGAATCCTGTGTGGTATTTCATCAGGAGCTGCGGTCTGGGCGGCGTTGCAGGCAGCACGGCGCGAGGAAAATGAAGGCAAGCTGATAGTGGTGATTCTGCCGGACTCGGGAGAACGGTATATTCACGTTTCCTGATCCCGCCTTTAGTTAAGCGTTTTTTCCTGTAATCTGGTTTGGCATATTTTCTTTTTCAAATTCATCTTGTTCGGTGTAAAGTTGGCTGTTGA
>Ga0194037_1000914_pt1 | contig 22502 bp, 17 predicted proteins | sample JunL306m_MetaG_FD_148653 | JGI IMG/M metagenome (GOLD analysis project Ga0194037, IMG submission 148653) | Anoxic zone freshwater microbial communities from boreal shield lake in IISD Experimental Lakes Area, Ontario, Canada - Jun2016-L304-6m | ecosystem: Environmental > Aquatic > Freshwater >...
TTCAGAAGAGAGAAGGAAAAAACTAGAGGGGTGGGTTCAAAACATCGGTGGCAGTCATGCTACGGCAACGGTCAAGTGGGTTCACTTTCCGGTGCCGGGTGGGTCCATCCTTTGTCGGCGGTAACATCCCGGGAAAAACCTCAGCTACGGCCTTGGTGATCCCGAGCCCCATATCATGGACGCAGGCTCTCGGGGTTCCATAGTCACGCTGCAGTTTCCGGAGAAAGGGCACAATATAGTCCGCGTGTTCGCTCGGAATCTTGATATTGGCCAGGACGATCTTACTCAGGCTGTCCATACTGGTCATCAGCGCCGGCGCCTCGCCATCGTGGGTGGCGTCAAGATGAAGCACGTAACCACCGGCCAGCCGCAGTTTCTGGTGGATATGCGGGGTTGCCAAGCGCTGGCCGAGGGCCAGAAACGAGATGAATTTGCGCCCCAGATAGGTAATCTCGGAAGCGCTGAGGCACACCTTGCGGGCCAGCAACTCCATGAGGACTTCCTGGGTGGTCCGATACCGCTGAAACAGAGCCAGCCCCACAAAAACCAGGACCTCATAGGCGACCGTGCAGCGGTTCTGAACCAGGCGCAACAAGGCGTCTGCGGTAAAGACCCGCGAACATGGTTGACACGCAAGGACTTTCTCGCGGGCAATGATGGGTCCGGTCATAGTCTGAACCGTTTTGCACCAGGTCTTCTGCACCTTCAGGCGCTGCCCACACTGGCACTCGTCCCGCTCCGGAACAAAGTCGATTACGGGCGGGTGGGGAAACAAGGCGGCCGGCGACGTTTCTTCCGTCAGTTGCGCCAGGCTGCTGTTGAGCGCTCTCAGGGCGTCAACTCCGCGGTTGGCAGAGTTTTTTTTAGATCATGCGCCACGAAGAGTCGTTCGATCTGGGCCGCCGCCACCGTAACACCCTGGGCTTCCTTGAGCGCCTGGGCCAGGCGCTCAACACTGGACGTGGGGTTTTTGATGAATTCCGCCAAAACCAGAACCGCGATCTCTGCCGGAAGTTGGCCCGTGGGCAAGCTCTGCAACGCCAGCGCCTGGCGCTGACTGGCGACACGATGCGGAGCGGCGGCAAGGTAGACGTAGGAGCGCCCCTGTTTCTGGCGTTCCAGTCTCCCCTGCCGGCAGAGTTGGACCAGAACGGCATGACACCGGCCCCGCAGCTTCTTGCCCAGCGTTTCCGCGGTCATACCGGACGGACTGCGACTGGTCAGTTCAATTAAGGTCTTGGTGAGACTGCCGGCGCGTGAGAAGCCGATGTCGTCGCAGAACCACAGTCCATCCGTGCCGAAATGGGGCAGGGAACGCAGCGTATACCAGCCCCCATTATGAGTAAAACTGCTGTAGTAACCGACGTCGTTCAGAAAGCGCCGCACCGATGGAATTGAATAGTGCAGTTCCCCCGCCAAGGAGTCGATTCTCCAACAGGGCTTTTGAGAGAACAGGGACAGCAGATGTTGCTTGGGATCGGTCACAGATGGCATACATGCCTCCTGAGAAAGTAATGCATATAGCTTCAAATGCTGGTGATATATGCAATACTTTATCAGAAAAAAAAGACCGTAGCAACAACTATAGCCGCACTGACCGATTGGCTAAAATAGCTATTATTACCTTTTGTTTCAGTATGTTATGGGCTACAGCAATGTTTGGCAACAATAGTATTATCCAATGAAAAGCCAGGAAATAGTGCGAAAGTATTGCACCTTTATGCCTGTAACCACTTGATATTACTTGATCCAACTGTCATTTGATTCCATAGCAAACGACCCTTCCGATTCCTGTTCCTCCGTGATTATCAGGAAATATGGGAAGTGTCCCTGATTTTCGGTGGTGGCCCCAACCGGAACCGTCGCGGTAATCCGCGTAGCGGAGACCACGGTAAAGGTCGTCGCCAACGTGGTGTTGAACATGACCGATGTGGCCGCGGTGAAATTGGTTCCGGTGATGGTTAGGCTGCTCCCCGCTGCTCTTGAAGTAGGGGTAAAGCCGGCGATGGTCGGCGCGGGAAGGGGGACAGTAGTCCACTTCGCGTACAGGGTGATGTTGGCTACAATCGGCGTGCTGAAACTGAATGGCGTGATCAGGCCGGCATCGCTATACCATCCGACAAAGATGGAGCCGACCTTGGTGGGTGGGGGCGGTTCCGTGGCGACTCCGCCGGAGGTTACGTTCTGGCTGACCACGGTACTCCCGCTGTTGCTGTTTTGGCTTGCCAGTTGTAGCGGGTGGTGGCATTCCCTCCCCATCTGCGTACCGGCAGTCGCAGTTCGGCGGCAAGTTGCTCGTCGGCATGATTCATCCCGTAAATGTCGGGGCTGATGAGATGTCGTCCCTTACTCACATCGACGCTCAGGGACGGTCCCGCCGTTGGCGGAGGTGGAGCGGTGGCGGCTGCCAGAGTGATGTCGTCGAGATAGAAGAGCGGTTGCGCCGCTCCGGTGGTGTCCTGCCAGTAGATATCGCTCAACAACGCCGGACTTCCCACGTTGGCCAGCGGCGCCTGGATCTCCCGCCAACTGTTGGCCGTTGCGGTGACCGGGTCGGTGGCGTTGCCGTTGACATTGACTACGATCCAAGCTTCTGATTCCCCGCGGCGCCGCCGTTGATCCAGAAGCGGAGATGACTATAGCCGCTGGTGCTGATGGCTTGATTGGCATGGAGATAGAGCCCTCCCCATGCCCCATCGAAGCGTACGGCAAGAGAACTCGTACCGCCATGCACGGGGGAACTGTTCGCAAAATTGCGCGTCGAGATCCAAGACCAATCGGCCCAACCGGAGGGGAGGGAATCAGTATAGATTGGCAGGTCCGCCGCCTGAACCACCGCCGAGGTGAACGGCGCGGCAACCGCCAGATAGAAGAGCAGGACGAACGTACGGAGTAATGGGCTGTTCGAAAATGTCATCACGGTGATCTCCTCGTTGTGGGGTATTCTTTGTTTCGTAAAAGCCCCGGCATCCGCATGAGCATACCGGGGCTCCACGGGTCATGGCGCTCGCTTGCAGTCCAGGGTTAGCAGGATGGACTGCCCCCCATCCACCACCTCAAAGTCGCTCGGCTTCAGTGCCCCCAGGTCATGCGAGCCAAGGAGCTGATACCCGCCGAACAGCTCGTTCCACTTGTGCGTCGTGGAGCGATCGTCGGCCGCCGTCAGGGCAACCTGGCCGCCATCGGACAGGATCATCCCATACTGCTGCATCGCCCTGGCCACCACTTGAGCCCCCGGTCTGAGCTGGTTGATCGGGTAATCGGCGCGCAGGCGCAGCCGTCCCCCGTAGGGAACGTCGTACGGGTTGCCCGTCGCCGCCGGCGTCCCGTGCGTAGCCGGATAAACGTACTCCCCGGCCCGGATCCGGTCATTGGGCAGGATGAAGCGAATGGCGTGGTTGATCTGCCCCGAAGCGACCTCGTCCGCCGTGAAGACCATCGCCGCGATCGGGAAACCCCCGGCATCGGCGCTGGTGCACTGGTCGCCCCGCAGCGATGGCCCGTACACCTTGTCCGTATCCCAGACCGCCACGCATCCCCCGAAGAAGGTACCGCCGCTCGTGATAGTGGCGCGCCACATCTCGTACAGAGAGTGTTTTACAGGATCGATCACGAGCAGGTGGCAGTCACCGTTACTCGTACACTGGTAGCCGTTTTCCCCCTCAAGGCTCCCCCCCTGGGGCACGGGCATCGTGACGTAATCGCAGTCCGGGGTGAAGAAGTCTCCAGTACGGGTGAAGGCGGTATAGGGGGTCCCTGCATCAGCCTGCAGAACCCTGAGCGAAAAATCGACCTGCATCCGTCCGAGGCCCCAGCCTTTTTGTGAAAGCGATTGGATCACCTTGGCGGAGTTCGGGTCGAGCGGAGCGGTGGAGGCGTCAACGTTCCACGGATTGCCCGGCGCGAAGAGCTGTCCTGATTTGACACTGGTGTCCGCGGCGTCATACCAGCTCGGGCGTGACGTCACATGATCCACGCTCGGTGGGGGTTCGACGATCCCCGCGAGGTTGTAGTCGGCGGGATTCCACCCCGCGCCCGAGAAGTCGGCGGAACCGTCGTTGAAGCTCGGAGCGACAGCCGCCGTCAGGGTTTCGACCTCGACCGCGCCGATGTCCGGCGCGCCGGCCGGGCGCGGATGCCGGAAGATGTCATGCTTCGGCGCGAACGCGGGGTTGGCGGCGTTGACCACGGCGCTCATCGGGTCCGGCCGGCCATAGGTCCAAGCGAGCGTGTGGTGGACCTCCGCGATGCTGCTGGAACCATCGAGGAATTTACCCTGCTGCTCATCCCAGCGGGGAAACACAATATTGGTCTGTGGCGCTAACATTGGATCCCCCACCACCGCGTGCGCGTCGTTGCTCGGATTGATCAACTGCAAGGGATCCTCCGGGAGCGGTTGACCATTGTTCCAGTAGAGGTTGTTGTCGAGCGCGAAGGCCCGCGTGTCGTTCCATGGCGTCGTGGTCAGCCGGGCCATGGTCCCGGCCGTGTCGGCGATGACGTTGTTGTAAAAGAGGATGTAGTTGTTCTGGATGCGGCCGGACTCCATATTCAGGCGGGCCAGGTAGGCCGTGGCGTGCATATCGCCGACCAGGGTGTTGTTGCGAAAAAGCGCGTACTCCGCCCCTTTGCAGCCGAAAGGCGCCCGCATCTGGTACTTCGTATTGTTGCCGATCATGAGATTGTTTTCGATCAGCGCGTAGGACGCCTCATACCAGGGGCGGGAATCGCCGCCGAGCTGAATGAAATTCATGCCGTAGGAGTTCTCCCAGTTGAGAAAAACATTCCGCCGGATCGTCACATTCCGGCTCTTCACCGACGGTCCGCCATCCTGATCCGCGACCTCGATGTACGAGCCGGGGGTAGTGGTCAGCGTCCGCCCGGCCCCCTCGAAGTCCTGGAAGAAGACGTTGTCCTGGATGATGACGTCCGCCACCGTATCCATCCGGATCTGCTCGGCCACCGCGTTGTACAAGATGTTCTGCTCGACGAGCACCCGGTACGATCCACCGTTGATTTTGAGTGAATCGTTGTTCAGGCTGTCATGGATGATGTTGTTTCGCAACACGATGTCGTGTGCATACCAGTCCGTGTGGACCAGCAGCGGGCCGGTCTCCTGGCCTGGTATTGCCTCATGCGAGATGTCAAAGCCTTCCATCGTCAAGCCCGAAGCGCCGACGATGTAGACCACCATCGCATTATTACGGAGCTTCGCCGCGTAGGGGACCTCCGATTTGATCAGTACCCCCTTGGTGAAGGTCCCTTCGGGCCTCACCATCCCATGGTAAGTCCCAGGGCGCACGATCACCGTCCCGCCATCGTCAATGAAGTGTACCGCGTAGCTGATGCTGGCGAACGGCTTGCTCGCTGTTCCCTCTGTGGGGGAGCCCCACGTCCAGGTGTCCACGCCGTTCGGGTCGACGTAAAAGACGGCAGGATCGCACTGATAGGCGCTGCTTTGGATTTCGTCGTCGCCGAGGACGCCACTGCCGTCGAAGTCCAGTCCATACCGAGTGGCTTTGCCCCCCCACTTGCAATTGGCCCCGCGTGGTTCCTGGTCGATGCGGGTGAGCGGCGTCAGAGCGACCGCGCCGGTTTGATAGCTCAGCCGCAGGAGCGGCCGGTACGCCAGGGTTGAGTCCTCCGAACCGGAGATCCCCGCCGAGAGCCCACTCGTCGTCATCGTCAGCAGCACCCCCTGATTGGTGGACGGCGACGTGATCCAACCCTGCACGACCGCCGGATCGATCTCTACGGTGACGATCTGCCGGCCGTTGGGGGTGAGCGCCAGCTTAAAACTTTTGTCAGCCAAGACATCGGCGCCGGCCCCGACGCCCCCCGGCGTAGCCCATGCGCCGGTATCCGAGCGGCGCAGCCACCCGAGGTTCGTCGCGGTGGGATCCCAGCTCGCCTTGAGGTAATATCCGTACAGCGACGGGTTGCCGGACCAGTTCGTAGCGGTCAGCACCAGCTCGGCCTTGGTAACGACCGCGACCGAGGGGAGCACGGTGGAGAGGCCGTCGAACCGGATGAGCGGGTTCCAGGAGCTGTCGCCATAAGCGCCCACCGGCATGCTCCCGCTCTTTTCCGCCCGGCCATTGTAGTTGTTCCATGCGGCGGCATACTGATTGGTTATGCTGACGTCTTGGACGCCGATATAGCCGTTGACCCCACTCTGGAACGTGACGAGGCCGCCGTGCCCCGCGGCCTTACCGCCGGCATAGGGGCCTGTCTGCGTAAACGGCGCGTTGCACTGATAGGTCGTGGTCTGAACCTCCGTGTCGGCAAGCACGCTGTCGCCGTTGACGTCAGGGCCGGTACGAACCGCGACGCCTCCGTAGAGGCAGTTGGCTCCGGCCGGCTCAGGGTCCCTACGGGTCAGAACAATCTGACTTTGGCCCGCGGACAGATAGCTCAGCCGCAAAAGCGGCCGATTCGCCGGGGTCGGATCCTCCGAACCCAGAATGGTTGATCCGAGCTGGCTCGTCGCCATCGTCAGCAGTACCCCCTGATTGGTGGAAGGTGTCGTAACCCAGCCCTGCACGATCACCGGGTCAAGCCCTACGGTGAGCGTCTGTCGGCCGTTGGGGTTGAGGTTCATCTTGAAGCCTTTGTCCGCGAGAACATCGGCACCGGACCCCACGCCGCCTGGCGCGGTCCAGTTGTCGGAGTCCGAGCGACGCAGCCACCCGAGGTTCGTTGCCAGCGGATTCCAGCTCGCCTTGAGGTAATACCCGTTAATCACCGGATTGCCGGTCCAGTTGGTCGCGGTCAGTACGAGTTCGGCTTTGGTGATGACCGCACCCGAGGGTATCACCGTGGAGAGGCCGTCAAACCGGACCAGCGGGTTCCAAGAGGCGCCGGCGGCGGCGCCCACCAGCATGCTTCCGCTCTTTTCCGCCCGGCCATTGTAGTTGTTCCACGCGGCCGCGTACTGGTTGGTGATGCTGACGTCCTGGACGCCGATATAGCCGTTGACCCCACTCTGGAAGGTGACAAGGCCGCCCGTCCCCGTGGCTCCGGCGTAGGCGCCCGTCCGCGTGAACGGCGCGTTGCACTGATAGGTCGTGGCCTGGACCTCCGTATCGGCAAGAACACCGTCGCCGTTGAAGTCGGGGCCGGTACGAACCGCAATGCCTCCATAGAGACAGTTGGCTCCGGTCGGCTCAGAGTCTTTACGGGTCAGAACGACCAGACTCTGGCCCGCGGGCAGATAGGTCAACGTCAGCATGGGACGGTTTCCGACCACGGGATCCTCGGCGCTCAGGATCGAGGCAGACTTGTTCGAGCTGTCATTCAAGAGCACGATGCCCTGATTGGATGTGGGATTGGTGATCCAGCTCCGGACGACGGACAGGTCGAGATCCATGGTCCTCAGCTCATTGCCGGCGCCCTTGAAGTTACTCAAGGTGAAGGGTTGGTTAGGCAAAACATCCGCCGTGCCCGTACCATCCGCAAGCCACGTTGACGTGGTTGTGCGGTTACGCCAGCCCAGCGTGGACGACGTTGGGTCCCAGGCGCTGTTCAAGTAATAACCCAGAATATTAAAGCCCGTTGTCCAGGTTCCCACCGTGACGGTCAGGGTTGCGCGGGTGAGGGTCGCGCCTACAGGCAGGCTGAGGTTGTCGAAGCGCAGGAGTCCGCGAGCCTGGTAGCTTCCGTTGGCAACCCCGTAGCCGCCACTCTTGTAGGTAACGCCATTGAAGCCGTTCCAGGAGGCGGCATACTGCGTGGTGATCCCCACGTCCTGGGTCCCCGCGTAGTTGCCGACACCCGTGCGGTAAGAGACCGTACCGGCAAGGGCAAGAGTGCTGAGCGAGACAAGCATGCTGGCAATTATGAAGGATAAAAAAGTCTTTTTCATGATATAGTTCTCCGGAGTGGTTTTGTTGTCGGAATATTGTCTGACTTTCTCCTTCCACGTTCACGACAACTTTATGCTTTGTTGTGTTTCATAACATACCTCCTGATGCGTAACATGGCGCTGCGTATATATAAACGGACACAAAAACAACCGAATCCCGTTTCTCGTCTTCTGTCAGAAATATGTGACCATTTTCGACAAGTAGCGTTGCACTGTTTTGGAGGGGGTCAGTACGTGGTGATTGTGGCGAGCTGAAAAAACGCAAAAGGCTTGCCCGGAGGTGCATTGAGCACGACGCAGACAAGCCTTCTTGCTAAACAGGCATTCCGTCACTTCGGTAACCCCTCTATCCACGTGGGATGGTAGCTTTGCGTCACCCGATTGCTCGGGTTTTGCCATTTCGATGCCGTGATGAATTTAGGTTCTAATTTTACTGAAAATCTTGTGAATGTCAACGCTTAAAAAAACGCTTAAAAACTCAGGGGCTCGTCACAGTTGGCAAACCGCATGACAACTACTGGGGCTTTTGTTCGTTAGGCGTAGCGCGTTACTAAATGTTTCGCAAAAATGATAAACCGTGGATATTTTTCACATCAAGTTGTCAATCGGCATGGAAATCTGACCCAGATCGGCGTTTTATTTGACCCACCCAAATCGTGCAACCAACTGAAATTTCCTATTACCACAATATTCAGTTGGGCTATATAAATTCAGCTAGTTGTGAGATTGGTATACTTTGCGCGGTCATAACATGCGCTTTTGAAATCACACACCGAGGATAAACGGTCGCACGTCAAAGGAGGTCGCACCGACACTCTTTGCTATAAACAAAAGGCGAACCCCATTGTACGATACCTTGGATGTTACCAACCATTATCCGAGGAGCGTACCATGATCAAGATCAGTGTAAGCCCTGAAGACATGACACTCGTTAAAAGCCTCCGGTTCAATCACCCTCATCCCAGAGTCCAGCTCAGGATGGAAGTGTTGTGGTTGAAATGCCGTGGCTTATCCCATCAGCAAATTTGTGCGATTGCAGAAGTATCCCCCAACACCCTGCGACAATACCTGCGCCTCTATCAGGAAGGCGGCATTGAGAAACTGAAGCAAGTTAACTTTAATCAGCCCAAAAGTGCTTTAGGTGAGCACCGGAATACCTTTGAGAACTACTTCCAGGAACATCCGGTGGCGAGTATTCCCGAGGCCATAACCATTATTGAACAACAGACGCAGCTCCGACGTCAACCCACTGGCGGACAGGAACGGGATTAGTCTTGAAGGGTGAAGGTACGAACCATGAAAACAAACAAGCGTGCAACTGTGCTTATTGTCGATGCATTTTTGCAAAGAATCCCTGAAATGACCGATGTTCTGAAACAATTCGCGGATATGGGAGAAGTCATCGAGTTCCCGCGGGATTTTATACGTCAAAGATGGCAGAGTCATATAATCCCGCCTATAAAGGTCGTGCCAGTTTCGGCAAAACAGCAAATGGCGCTACGACTTTTCAGCACTTGATATTTTTTGCTTTTTGTACGATAATGTACAATGAATTGAGCATTTAAGTACAATATATTGTATAAAAGGATACAAATGGAGTATCGATTGACAAAGCATCAGCTTTTTGAGGTGTTGGAGGAATGGAACCAGTTTCTCAGACGGAAAGTCCATTTAATTGCCTGCGGTGGAACTGCCATGACTTTATTGGGGGTTAAGGAATCGACGAAAGATATCGATTTTATGGCGCCTAATTTACGTGAGCACGCATATTTAACGCGAACACTTGAAGACCTGGGATACAAGCCTGAGACCTCGGTTGGGTGGAAGCGGCCCGGTGAAATATTTCAATTTGACCTTTTTAGAGGGAATTTTATTCATACGACCGGTCTTTTGGAATCACCATTACGAGAAGGAAGACACACCTTACTGAAAAGCTATTCACGCCTATATATTGGAATTTTGAACGACTACGATTTAATAGTCAGCAAGTTGATGCGTGGAACTCAAGTCGATTTTGATGATTGTCTTAGGTTGTCTGAAGCCCACATAAAAATGTTAGATATACGTAAGTTGGTTGATCACTACAATGAGATGATTATGTACGATGTGGGAGAGGAACGATTGAAATCTAATATCACCTACTTTGTTCAATTGCTGCGGGAAAGAAATCTATATGAGTAGAGATGGTTTAATGCAAAACCTGTCTAAACTTGGTTTGCCAATGTTTATGCCAAGCGAAGAGGTTGATGTAAATGGGACTTTAGCTGGAGTTGTCAAGAGCCACGATCAGAGGCTGTGGGAGCTATTCCCTGTTGTGTTGGCAAATGCCATTGAAAATTATGAATTCATCCCAGAACATATAGAGAATACTTTACTTGACGATGATAAGTATAACTTACACCAATTATTACTTTTATCTTCATCTGTATATTCATATTACCACTTATCATTTTCATGGTTGAATAAAATTAGATATAATCTGACATCTGAAGACAAAAATACCATAAAATTATGGAAAAAATGCATTACCAACAATAATCCGGTTGTTTGGGATAACGTACACATAGATACTGAACGATTAAAAAAATCATTTAAGCTTTATTTTGAACAAAACCAAAATAATATAAGGCGAAGTAAAGATAGACATGAAGAGTTTGCGCTCACATATTCTCTTTCACGGATATTTTCTGCTAAGCAGGTTGATTTGTTTAAAAAGAAACTCGAAGGACTTCCATTAACTAAAACCGAACAAGAATATTATTCACGTTCAGTCAAAAAAAAGGTAATTGCCTTGGCAAATTCAGAATTGCATAGTCTAGCCAGAAGATTATTGGAACAATAAGTGTGATGTCAAGTTGGTTATCGGGCTCATTGGGTCAGTTCCCATGCCTTGCGGAGCGCCGACAGGGTGCGTTGCTGCACGCTGATGACGGTTTTGCCCCAAAATGCACGAATCGTTGTCGTACCCCATAATGGTCTTCACTTCACTACACCCTCACACGGCGGCAAGGTAAAATCCTTGCACACGTAGTCCTTTTATCGTATCATTGATTACCGTAACCACAATTACGGTAATCTGGGGCCGAGAATGAAATTTTATGATCGAACTACCGAACTATCAGAACTGAACACTCTCTACCGGCAGTCCGGGGAAACCAGCCGTATGACGGTCATCACCGGGCGGCGTCGCGTCGGCAAGACCATGCTGGCTATGGAGTTTGCCGCCCAACAGCGCTTTCTCTACCTCTTCATCTCGAAAAAATCGGAACCACTTCTCTGCAAAGAATTCCTTGACGAGATCCAAAGTCGCTTCTCCGTACCGGTCGTAGGCGAGATTCGCCATTTTCGAGATCTCTTTCGACTGTTCATCGAACTGGCAAAAACTGAACGCCTCACGGTCATCATAGACGAATTCCAAGAATTTTCCGCCATCAATCCGGCGGTCTATTCAGAGATTCAATCCCTCTGGGACCTGCACAAGGCAACCTGCAAGCTGAACCTGATCTGCATCGGTTCGGTCTATTCCCTCATGCGCAAGATCTTCGAGGGCGCCAAGGAGCCGCTTTTTGGCCGAGCCGACAGGATTATGTATCTCAAACCGTTCTCCATCGATACGCTCCAGACCATCCTTGCCGATCATGGTGTTAACGGCATGACCGAATTGTTTGACTGTTATGCCCTGACCGGAGGACTCCCCAAATACCTTGACCTGTTAACGGATAACCAGGCGTTGTCGCTTGATCGAATGCTCGACTTCATGCTCCGTGAACACTCTCCCTTTCTTGCCGAGGGGAAGAACCTGCTCATCGAAGAGTTCGGCAAGGAGTACGGCACCTACTTCTCCATTCTCGGTCTGATTGCCGAGGGGAAGACTGCCCGGACCGAGATCGAATCCATCCTTGAGATTGAGGCCGGCGTCTATCTGTCGCGACTGGAACAGGAGTACAGCCTCATCTCCCGACACGTTCCCATTAACGCCCGCCCCAACGGCCGGGTCATCAAGTACGCCATCACCGACAATTTCCTCAGTTTCTGGTTCCGATTCATCTTCCGCAACTGGTCGGCGGTCGAAACCGGCAACTTCCCGTACCTCCGCGGCATCGTGACCCGCGACTACACCACGTGGGCCGGGAGGATACTGGAGCGATATTTTCACGACTTGGCCGCGGCCAGCGGCCGGTACAACCGTATCGGCTCCTCGTGGGGGCGTGGCAACCTGAATGAAATCGACTTGGTGGCGATCAATGACCTGGAAAAACGGATGTTGATTGCCGAAGTCAAGCTCAACAAATCACGCATCAGTCTTAACACCCTCAAGTGTAAGAGCGAGCGCCTGTTGCGCGATTTCACCGAGTACGAGGTTGAGTGGGCGGCCCTGAGCCCCGAAGACGCCACGAAATTCCTCCACTAAGGATGCATTACAAAATAACTTGATCAATTTTATGAGATAATATATGCTGTTGACATGGACAACACGACATTGGAACAAATCAAGATCAGGCACGACCTGCTCTCTCCTGTTTTGGATGAAAAACACTACAGGTTATACTTGGCTGCCGAGGCGCAAGCCATCGGCTGGGGAGGCGTGTCACAGGTGGCCTTAGCGACCAAGGCGTCACGTAATACGATCTCATCAGGAGTGGCTGAGCTATCAAAACCGCTGGAGCCACAGCCAGTTGTGGATGTACCTGATGGTAAAAAGACCCGACACAGAACCAGGGGCCGCCGCCTTGTGGCAGACCATGTACGCCAACGCCAAGTTGGGGGAGGACGTAAACGGACCTCAGATACGGATGCCACGCTGAAAAGCGATTTGGACGCATTACTGGAACCGTTTGCCGCTGGTGATCCCTGTTCTCCGTTACGCTGGACCTGCAAGAGTGTTTCCGCCTTAACCGAGGAACTGATTGCTCTGGGCCATAAAACGAGCACTCGTATGGTGCATGAACTGCTGGTGGAAATGCGCTATACCATGCAGGCGAACCGTAAAACCAAAGAGAGCGGCAAGCATCCTGACCGCAACGAGCAATTTATCTTTATCAACGAAAAGGTCAAACTGTTTCAAGAAACCAACGAACCGGTTATTTCGGTCGACACCAAGAAGAAAGAACTGGTGGGTGAATTTGCCAACAAAGGGAGCACGTGGCGGCCACAAGGCTGTCCGGTGGAGGTGAACACGCATGACTTTCTTGATCCCGATAACGGCCGCGCCGCCCCTTATGGTATTTACGATTTAGTGAACAATGTCGGCTTTGTCAACCTTGGAATTAGTGCCGATACGTCAGCATTTGCGGTTGAAAGTATCCGCCGCTGGTGGCTGAGTATGGGACAAGAAAGCTATCCTGACGCTACGAAATTAATGATCACTGCTGATGGCGGCGGGAGTAATGGCTCCCGCGTCAGACTGTGGAAGACCGAATTGCAGCGCTTGGCGGATGAAACGAATCTGGAGATCTCAGTCTGTCATTTTCCTCCGGGAACCAGCAAGTGGAATAAGATTGAGCACCGCATGTTTTCATATATAAGCCAGAACTGGCGTGATAAGCCTCTGGTCAGCATTGAGACAATCATCAACTTGATCGGGGCAACGAAAACAAAAAAGGGTTTGGGCATTAAGACTGCGGTTGACACGAATGAGTATGCCAAGGGCATAAAAATTACCGATGCCGAAATCAAAGCTTTAGCTCTCAAAAGAGACGCCTTTCATGGCGAATGGAATTACGCCCTTCGCCCAAACAAAATTGATCAAGGGATAGGATAATGGGGATAATGGGGACACTTCCCATATTTCTTTGCATCAACACTGTCATTGCGCTAGCATCCCGCCATGCCACGAATTGCTCGCATCATAGCCACTGGTTATCCGCATCATATCACCCAGCGAGGTAACAATCGCGCCACGGTTTTCGCGGACCACACGAACCGCTCGTCCATTCGGCTCGGAGCAGTTTATCGACCAGATGGAATTCAGCTTGAACCAAAGATTGCGGACGGGAACACCGGGGAGACCGCGAAAAATAGGGAAGTGTCCCTGATAATATGGGGTAAGACATTAAGACAACCGTTCTTGACAATAATGCATCACTATGTTTATTATCACCCCGTGAATCGAACCAAAAAGCTGCCCCTCCATCTTTCAGCAATCGTCATGCTCCTTGTCATGCTGCTTTCGCCGGTAATCGGTGTTTGCCATGATGATGAGTTTTGTGCGTCACCCGCCGGTAACACCGTCTCCATGCCGCATGATCGGCAGGACGCTCCCTGCTCCCCAGACAGCGGGCGCCATGACCCGAGTCACGATAGTTGTTCCGACTGCCCCTGCCATTCACCATTGCCCCCAACAGTCATCAAAGTCTCGGTCGTAACTTCAGAGATCAATAATTCCCATTCGGACCCGTCACTTTATTTCCCGGAAGTCTACCTTTCATTGTTCGACCCCCCTGACGTAGCCGCCTAATCCCGTCTAACGCCCACAATCCGTCTCGGTAATAGCATTGGAAACGAATGTTGTTTTTCCGGCATTCGTCTCTTCCTGTTGCGCGTCATCGCGTATGCGTGGACCAATCCATCGTAGCGCGGCGCCGTCTCCACTAACCACCCAGGAGGCCGGTTCGTTGAGAAAGCCCACATTCCATATCAGTATGATTGTTGCATTCACTATGGCCTGGTCGCTGAACGCTTCGCCGGTTCGGTCGGAAGCGCGAACGCTGACGTTGCGCCAAGCGATAGAGTCTGCCGTACAGAATAACGGAGAGTTGCAAGCCTTCCGCTTGGAACAGGGGAGCCGCGAGGCCGCCGAAGTCAGGGCCGTTCTTCCGGTCAACCCGATACTTGATTTTGAGGGGAGTACCGGCGCTCTGACCGGAAGTCCGCATGAAAGCAGCCTGGCGCTGGGTGTTTCTCAGGAATTCATGCCGGCGGGTAAACGGGACAAGCGACTTGACAGCGCTCACCGGGATAAGGAAGCATTTCGTTGGCGGGTGGCCGTGCGTGAACGGTCGTTACGTGACGAGGTGAAGACGGCCTGGTGCGCTCTCCTGCTGGCCGAGCAGCGGGTCGCCCTCGCGGAACACTCCATCGCCCTCAGCCGTCAGTTGCTCAATGTGGCCAAGGAGCGCTTGGCCGCGGGGGATATCCCGGAGTTGGAATTCAACCTGATGAACGTGGAACTGGCCCGGAGCGAGGTCTCCCGTATCGCCGCGGCGCGGGAGGTTATCACATGCCAGGCCCGACTCAGGAGTCTGATGGGAGCGCCGCTTTCCGGCCAGCTCACCGTCGCGGGAGACCTTGCCGTAACCGTGCCCGTGGTGAAGTCGCTGGCGGAACTGCAACAGGCGGCGCGGAGTAACCGCCCTGACCTCAAGGCTCTCGAAAGCGAAAAAGCCAAAAGCGACGCCGATATCGTCCTGGCTCAGGCGGAACGGATACCCAACGTCACCGCCGGACTCCTGTTTCGACGCGATTCCACCAGCAGAGAGCTCGGCGGCGGCGGAGATACCGCCTATGCCATCGGCCTGAAGCTGTCCGTGCCTATTCCCGTCTTTGACCGGAACCAGGCCGGCATTCAGGAGGCGCGAGGACGGAAGAACAGCGCCGAAACCCGTCTTGACGCGGCTCTGGCGGAGATTGAGCGGGAAGTGGCAACCGCCTATACGGCGTTTCAGAATGCCGAAAGCGTACTATCCCTCTACCGGAACAGCATCCTGGCCCAACTGGAAGAAAATCTGAAGCTGACCCAGGAGGCGTACCGACTGGGAGAGGTGGACGTTCTGGCGGTCATCCAGGAACAGAAAAAATTTATCGAGGTTAACGACGGCTACCTGACAGCGCTCCATGACCGGCAAACAGCGGTCGTGACGCTTGAATCCGCCGTGGGAATAGAACTTTCCGGAGGCGCCCCATGAACAAAACAGGAGTAATCATCGTACTTATCCTTGCCGTAGCCATGGGCGGCGTCTATTACCGGACATCACCAAGCGCTAAAGGGGGCGCGGAGCATACGGAAGAGCAAGAGGCAGGTCACAACGAGCACGGCAAAAAAAGCACGATCAAGATGACCGCTGAGTCGCAACGGCGGAACGGCGTGGTTGTCGCGCCGGCGCAAAAACAGCGGATGCTCGGCGTCATCACCGTCACCGGTAAAGTAGAGGCCAACGCCGACCGGATCGCCCATGTGTCGCCACGAATCTCCGGCATGATCGTCACTGTCAAGGCATCTCTCGGCGACACGGTTGCCGCCGGCCAAGCTCTGGCGACCTTGGACAGCGTCGAACTGGGGGAAGCTCTTAACCGATACCGCCAGTCGCGGACGAAACTCGCCCTCGCCCAGTCGAACCTGGAACGGATCACGGTCCTTGTTGACAAGAAGATCGCCCCCCGCAAGGAGATCTTACAGGCGGAAACCGACTACAAAACCGTCCAGAACGAACTGCATACCGACCAGGAGCGGTTGTCGCTGTATGGCGTAGCCTGGTCCGAGATCATGGGAGATGATCACAACAAGCCGCTGCTGACGGTCCGTTCTCCCATCGGCGGTACCATCACCGAAAAACACGCCATTGTCGGCGAACCGGCCGATCCCTCAAAAAGTCTCTTTACCATAGCCGACCTTGCCTCGATTTGGGTAGTGGTGGACATCAACGAAAAGGATCTGGCCAAGATTCACCGGGGGCAACCGGCGCTCCTTACCGTGGGCGCCTTTCCCGACCTGAAGCTGAAAGGCCGCATCACCTATATCGCCGACGTGGTGGATCAAGGCGCCCGTACGGTCAAGGCGCGGATTGAAGTGACCAATCCGGGGAGAAAGCTGAAACCGGAGATGTTTGCCACGGTCGAACTGTCGCTTGCGGGCAACGCTTCGTCGGTACTGGCGGTACCTGAAGACGCGGTGCGGGATCTGGAGGGGAAAAAGGTGGTTTTCGTCGTGGAGAAAGACGGATTTGCCCCCCGTCCGGTCGAGATCGGGCGTACCGCCGGCGGCGCGGTGGAGATCGTTTCCGGCCTGCAAGAAGGGGAGCGCTACGCTGTCCAGGGATCATTCATCATCAAGTCGGAACTCAAAAAAGGTGAAATGAAGGACGAGCATTGACACCGATCCATGACGGTCAGCGCTTAGGATGCATTACAAAATAAGTTAAGCAATTATCCGTTCGTGGTGAGCTTGTCGAACCATGAACGGATGCCCTTCGACAAGCTCAGGGCGAACGGAGTTTGTCCATGTTGTTCTGTAAAGCATCCTTATCATGAACGGAAGCGAGGTTCCGATGCTGGAGAAACTGATAGCCTCTATGTTGCGGCAAAAAGGGATGGTCATCTTCCTGGCGCTGCTGATCATCACCTGTGGCTTGTATTCATACGCGAACCTGCCGCTTGACGCCTTTCCCGATGTGACCAACATCCAGGTCGAAGTCATCAGTCACGCCGACGGTCTGTCGGCGCTGGAAATCGAGCGGAACGTAACCTCCCCGATCGAAACTGCAATGCGCGGACTGCCGGACATCGAGCAACTGCGTTCGGTCACCAAGTTCGGCTTGGCCATCGTCACGATCGTCTTCAAGGACAATGTCGATATCTACTTTGCGCGGCAACTGGTCTTTGAGCGGTTGGCGGAGGCCCGTGATCAGGTGCCCAAGGGGGTTGAAGTCGCCATGGGTCCCATCGGCACAGCCATGGGGGAGATTTATCAATATACCCTTGAAGGGAAGGCGCCGCGGGACCCACGGGAGAAAATCGCTTATCTGACCAAGCTGCGCACGCTCCAGGAGTGGACGGTTACCCCGCAATTGAAGAGTGTGGCCGGCGTGAATGAGATCAACTCCTTTGGCGGCTACTTCAAGCAGTATCACGTAATCGTCTCCCCGGAAAAGCTGCTGAAGTACGGCATAACCGTGGATGAGGTCTATGCCGCCATCGATAACAACAACGAAAACGTCGGCGGCAACCTCCTCGAACGAGGCGCGGACCAGTTTATCGTCCGTGGAGTCGGCCTGATCAAGGATGTGGGGGACATCGAGACCATTGTCTTGAAATCCCGGAACGGTACGCCGACCTACATCCGGGATGTGGCCCAGGTGAAGGTCGGGGAGGCAGTCCGGATGGGCGCCGCCCTGAAAAACGGCGAGGACGAATGCGTCGGCGGCATCGTCATGATGCTGCGGGGCGCGAACAGTCGCGATGTCGTGCGCCGGGTCGCGGCCAAGGTCAAAGAGATCAATGAAAACAACGTACTGCCCGAGGGTATCAGGATCGTTCCCTATTACGACCGAAGCGATATCGTCAAGGCGAGCGTGGGGACGGTCACCAAGGCTCTGATTGAAGGATCGATCCTGGTCCTCATCATTCTCTACCTGCTGCTGAACAGTATCCGGGGAAGCATCGTGGTCTTGATCGCGTTGCCGCTCTCTCTCCTGGCCACCTTCATCGTCATGAAGCTGACGGGAATCAGCGCCAACCTGATGTCCCTCGGCGGCCTGGCCATATCCATCGGCATGATCATCGATACCACCATCATTCAGGTCGAAAACGTCCAGCGACACCTGTGTGAAGACCAGGCCGCTCAACACCCCAGAGTGGCGACGGTGCTGAAAGCAGTCATGGAGGTCAGGAGGCCGAGCATTTTCGGGGAACTGATTATCGCGCTCACCTTCATCCCGATCCTCTCCCTGGAAGGAATCGAAGGCAAGATGTTCGGCCCGTTGGCAGTCACGGTCGTCATTGCCCTCTTGGCCTCTCTGTTCCTCTCGATATTTATCATCCCGGCGCTCTGCATCCTCGTGCTCAAGCCGCAGGCGGAAACAGAGAGTTACATCATGAGGCATGCCAACCGGCTCTATCCGCCGCTGCTCGACTACGCCATGAACAAGAAGCGGGTGGTGTTGAGCGTGGCGGGAGTGCTGCTGGTCGCCTCACTCGTGCTGGCAACCCGTCTCGGCACGGAATTCATGCCGATCATGGATGAAGGCTCGTTCGACATGGATGTTTCCATGCTCCCCGGTGTTTCCCTGGCCAAGGCGATGGAGGTAAACCAGCGGGCCGCGGCGAAGCTCATGCAATTTCCTGAACTGGATACGGTCGTGGGTCGTACCGGACAGACCGGGGTCGCCCTGGACACCAGAGGCTCGGATAAGACCGGCTACGTGGGGATCTTCAAGCCGAAGAGCGAGTGGCGCCGGGACATCTCAAAAGAAGAGCTGACCAACGAGATGCGCAACTCCCTGGAGTCGATTGCCGGGATTACCTTCGGCTTCAGCCAGCCGGTCCAGTGCCGCATCGATGAACTGGTCGCGGGGACCAGGGCGCAACTTATTGTCAAACTCTTTGGTGACGACCTCAACGTCCTCAGTGAAAAGTCCGCGGAGATGGCGCGGGTTTTGTCGACCATCAGAGGAGGCGCGGATCTAAGCGCTGAAAAAATATCGGGGCAGCCCTATCTGACCGTCACCATCAATCGGGCGAAAATAGCCCGGTATGGCCTGAACATCAGTGACGTGCAGAACGTGATCGAAATTGCCGTGGCCGGAAAGACCGCATCGCGCTTTTACGAGGAAAACCGAAGTTTCCCCATAACAGTACGCCTGCCGGAAGAGAGACGTAACTCTATCGAAGCGATTAAGAACCTCATCATCACCACGAAAACCAGCGTCAACGTGCCGCTCGAACAATTGGCCGAGGTGAAGATGATCGAAGGGCCGGTGCAGATCAGCCGTCAGGACGGGGTAAGGCGCATCGGCATTGAGATGAATGTTGTCGGCAGGGATATGGGCGGGTTTGTGGCCGAGGCAAAACAGAAGATCAAGGAGCAGGTCAAGCTCCCCCCCGGTTATTACCTTACCTGGGGCGGCCAGTTCGAGAATCAGCAGCGGGCGATGCGCAGGCTGATGATCATCGGGCCGGTGGCGGTCGGCGTGATCCTGCTCCTCTTGTTCATCACCTTCCGCTCGCTGCGTCTGGCGCTGCTGGTCATTGCCAACTTGCCGTTTGCCCTGATCGGCGGGGTCTTCGCCCTGTTCATTTCCGGACAGTATCTCTCGGTGCCGGCGTCGGTCGGCTTTGTGGTCCTGTTCGGTGTCGCCGTGCTGAACGGTCTCGTGCTGGTATCGCGTATCTCGCAACTGCGTGACGAAGGTCTTGACCTCCAGGAAGCGATACGAAGCGGGTCCATTGATCGCTTGCGGCCGGTGTTGATGACGGCCTTGATTGCAATTTTCAGCCTGATACCGATGCTCCTGGCCGGGGGAACCGGTTCTGAGATTCAAAAGCCGTTGGCAACGGTCGTTGTGGGTGGTTTGGTTACGTCAACCCTGCTGACACTGTTGATCATTCCTTCAGTTTACAGTTGGTTTGAAGCGGGAAAAAGCGAAGAAGAGACGTAATTGACACCGCATGTGAGAGTATTCAACCTAGAAAAAGCAGTTCACCACGGAGACACGGAGACACGGAGTAAAAACAAAAGAGAGAATCAATTGGTTAACGTCTTGGTTCGGAATTGTTTCGTTTCACCGATGTGGTGAGCGCCATAATCCCGTTTTCCTCTATGATTTTCTCCGTGTCTCTGTGTCTCCGTGGTTCAAATGCCGTTTTTAGGTTCAAGTGCATCGGGAGGTAACATCATGAAAATTATCAGTGTGGCGCTTCTTACCGGAATACTTCTTACCGGTTGCGTCAGGAATGCGGAGCTGGTGAAGCGGGCGGAGCATGCCGTGCGGGAAGACGTCGCTACCGTCGTCTCGCCGGCAAAGCCTCCGGAAAAGGGTTTGGCCGACTTGACCCTGCGGGCCTCCCTTAAAACCCACCAAGCAAGTGCTTTCTGGATCGGAAACGACCCGCATGGTACCGCTGACTACCAATTTCTGGTCAACATAGATGGTCAACCTCTAAGATTGTATGGATCGTGTGTCACGGAAGACACCTCATTCCAGTCGGCGCGTAACCCGGAAAGTGGTCTGGGGACCCGGTGTCGGTTCCAATCTCATGTCCGGATCAAGTCAGGGTCTCATCGGATTGTCGTAGCGCTTCCCCATGATAACGTGGCCTTGGATCGAGAGATTACCCTCGAAGAGCGCTCGGACAACCTCTTGGAGGTAGCGCCATCATATTATGTACGTCAAAGCGGACGAGGTAAAGCCAGTGCGACCAGCTTTAAGGAAGGTATCAGTGGGTTGGAACTGTTGTTGAACGGGAAATACCTCTGAATGGGTTGCGTATGGCCTCGGAACGCTGGTAGTTAAACGCACCTTTTGGAAAATGGGTGATGTCCCCATCCTGTTGACATAAATCTAACATATCGTTACAAATCAGTAGGTTGGCAGAGACCAGCGATTTCATGAAAATAGAGGAAAAATGCTCAGTTACGAAATCGTGTCAACAGGATGGGGACATCACCGGAAAATGGGGACACTTCCCTATTTTTCTTGCATAAAAATAGGGAAGTGTCCCTGAATTCCGTCGCGTATACAGTTTTGGAATCATGATATAGCTTCTAATCCTTTTCTACGAATAATATCGAGCAATTTCAAAGCTGTTCCGCTGGGATGTTTTTCTCCCCGCTCCCATTTACTGATGGTGCTGACACCAACGTTCAGATAGTGCGCAAAAACAGATTGACTTACACCGATGCTGGTCCGAGTGGCGACAATCTCATCCGGCGCTAGGCTCTTAACAGGAGTGAGGCACGACGTGTCAAATTCCCGCATTGTTTTAACATCTATAATACCGGCAACATGGAAATCCTCGGCTGTCTCGTGAATTGCTGCAAAAATTTTGCTTTTATATTGTTTAGTCATGGTATGGGATCTCCTCAATTCTATCAATTACCAAGGCTGAAGTGATGTCATCGTCGTTAAGACCTAAAAAGAGTTGTGAAAGTTTTCGCAGTTCACGCAGTTCATTATCTCCAATATTCTCCCGATCACTTTTCGCAAAACCATATAAAAACAGGCTTCTCTGACCAGAAGAGAATGCGATAATAGTTCTATAGCCGCTACTTTTACCTCTACCTTCACGAGCAACCCGCTTCTTTACTAAACCACCACCAAGAACCGCATCAACGAGACCGTCTTCAATCTCGCGAATGGCATCTGCTAACGCGGTGTTCTCAATGCCTTCCTTCCTCGCATATCGTGAAAAATGTTTCGACTTGAATACTCGCACACAAACTCCTTCTTGAACTATAATATAGCACTCCGTGCCATATTTCAAGCAAATCTTTATGTGAGATAGATCGTTACCCATAAAAGTGTGCTATCAAGGAGAGTATCAATATATACAGATTCAAGTCTAACCCGACCTCTCTTTCACTTCAAAAGAAATGCAGAAAGTCAATCCTGACCACATGCCTTCCCGGAAGCTAGAGTCAGGAGGTATGAAAAGATGCAAAATATGGGAAGTGTCCCTATTTTACCGATCCGCTCATCGTGGCCATCAACGCCATGACGTTTCCCTTCTTCAGTGACGATATCCCCCTTCTCCCCACCCTGGCGGCTCTGGCGGTGGCCTATGCCTTTGGCGAGGGGATCGGCCGGCTCGCCTGCATCAGCTTCGGCTGCTGCTACGGCAAGCCTCTGGACCGGTGCGCTCCATTCGTCCGGCGGCTTTTTCGCGGGTGGACCATCACCTTCCGCGGCGCCACCCGGAAGGCGGT
>Ga0194037_1000915_pt1 | contig 22501 bp, 26 predicted proteins | sample JunL306m_MetaG_FD_148653 | JGI IMG/M metagenome (GOLD analysis project Ga0194037, IMG submission 148653) | Anoxic zone freshwater microbial communities from boreal shield lake in IISD Experimental Lakes Area, Ontario, Canada - Jun2016-L304-6m | ecosystem: Environmental > Aquatic > Freshwater >...
CTTTCTCGATCTGTGCAAGACGCTCTTCCAGTTGAGCCAGTTTTACGGCTTGTGCTTGGTTGTCGGCCTGGGTTTGAGCCAGACGATTTCCCAATTCTTCGGCGTTCTTTTCGGCTTCGTCCAGCTTAGTCTCTAAATCTTCTACAGCCAGAGAGGCATCGACCAATTCTCGCTCTGCTTGTTCGCGGTGCTCTGCGGCGCTGCTGAGTACGTCCGCTACTCTGCGTTCTGCTGCCTTTACTGCTTTGTCATTCGCGGCAATAGCAAACTGCATCAATCGGTCAGAGAGAGCTTTCCCCACTGCGTCTATTTCCTCTGCTAATTCTGGGGGAAGCTCTTTAGCTGGCTCGGCTTTGGTCTCTATCTTGCTGTTGAGGAAGTCATCCCAAACCTGCCTTAGCCGTCCTGGGTTCCCGCCGCCTATTTTTTGTCGTATTGCGAAGCCGGTGATATTCCGACCGGCGGCTTGCAGTTCGTTACCGGCGGCTATGATCTCTTCTGGTGCAAATTCTACTGGTCTCATGGTCGGCTTGTTTGTCGGTTGCTTGAAGAAATTCAAAACAAATAAACAAAGAAATTAACAAACAAACAAATTAAATGGCATTTATGGTAGTCTCCGGCGATGATTTTCTTCGATTGTTGCCCAGTGGCTTTGGTTTTGCGCCTGATCGCTGCGAGTTGCTCGGTTTCCGGCTGGGTGGCCTTCTCTGGATCCCTTCCAGTAATGCCCTTTGGTTCTTTCATGTCTTTACGGTTTTTTTAGGTTTGCGCTCTCAACGAATATAAATGGCCTTACCCTCCTTGCAAACCTGTCGTTGACCCCAGCCCGTTTCTTTCTCTGCCCATATTACCTTGTAATATGCTTTTATCAGCCATACCTTGCCGTCTTGATTGATCTGCCAAATCTCCCCAGTCCACTTGTCGATTTTGATTACTTTACCCCATTTAGCAGCTCAGATAAACGGTTGTACCAAAAGATTCTATACCAATAAAAATCGTTCAACTGCTTTAAATGCTAAATGTTGTGGGAACCAAAAAAGGAACTACAAGGCAGGTAAAGTGGGGCTGTGATGTGTGGCGATATGTGCATTCGTGCTGGGGCAGGCAAAAAAAAAGCTCAGCAAATCTAATTGCAAAGCTTTTTTTTATCGTCAAAAAGCGGTATACTGCTGGGTATCATACCCCAAATCAGTGACGTGGAAATCTTGGTTTGGGTTTTTTTTAACGATTAAATGAAAAAAACATGGAACTGGCAGTAGTATCCCTCATCATTGTCTTCGGGGTTCTTGTCCTAACAAAACTCTAACAATTCAATGACATCAAAAACGACAGAGGCCTTACCATAAGGCCTCTGTCTATTTAACAAAAAAAATAATTTTTTGCAATTTTTTTTTTGATTCCTATTTTGTTATATTTTCAACCCTGTTTTTTTGATTGTGGTACTAAAAACCACTCTCCTAAGCCATTTCAGAAATATAAGTTACTGGATTCAGTGTTCAATGTTCGCTATTATAGGATTTAACAGCCATTGAAAGTTAATTACTTGTTATTTTTTTCTACTATATGCTCGTCATTCCGCCTACTCTTTGTCGGTGTTGGGGTCACATCTGGAACCGTAGCACCTGAACCGTTACTTTTGAGCAGCTTCAGCCTGGATTATTGTGTAGACGGTTGCCCTTCCAATCTTCATCTGTTTGGCAATCGCTGTCGCGCCAATTCCCTGGCCCCGTAAAGCCAGGACCTTGTTCCGGTCAACAGAAGGCTTTCGCCCGAACTTGACTCCTTTTGCCTGTGCTTCCACTCGTCCCTCATTGGTTCTTTCCAGAATCCGTTGCCGTTCAGCTTGGGCCACAGCCGAGAGAATGGTCACGACCATTTTCCCCATTGTACCTTCAGTGCTGATACCATCATCAAGAAAACGGACTGCTACGCCAATGGCATCAAATTCTTTGATGAGCTGAATCATGTCAGCCGTATCACGGCCAAGCCTGTCGAGCTTCTTGACCAGTACCACATCACCTGATTCGACTTTGACGCGCAAGGATTTCAGCCCGTCACGATGTACATGGCTGCCAGACTCTTTGTCAGTAAAAATGCGATTGAGTTCAACACCTTCAGCTTTAAGAGCATTGACCTGGATGTCCAGTGACTGTTGGCTGGTTGAAACGCGAGCGTAACCGAAGAGTCTCATGAGTGGAAATGTGTCTAAAAAATCGATTATTGGAAAGGATGTCTATAAAGTAACCAGAAACGATTTAAAAGACAATTATTTTGAGTGGTTTAATGCTGTCTCTTATGTTATAACATTGTAGACAGTGCCTGACGAGTAGGGTGAGTGCAATGAGCTGGTACTGGATCAGGCTGATTCCTTGACACATCTGATAGGCGGGACATCAACAATGAAAGAGGGATACTTCTCCACCAGAACGCAGATGCTTAGCGTGCTATTTTTTCTGTTTCGTGAGCAGCAGCCCAATATCTTCTCAGCAATTACTCTATGTTGCTCGTTCAAAAGTGTTAATGGAACTGGCGGCCAAAAAAAACAGCAATTACCGTCTTTTCGTTGGTATGTTCAATTTGCGGTACTCATCACAAGCCTCTTGATCTCCGTTATCACACGCCTTGCCAAACCACTCTTTTGCGATGGCATTATTCAGCTTCACACCTTGGCCAGTTGAATAACATGCGCCAAGATTATACTGAGCCAAAGCATGTCCCTGTGCAGCCGCAAGGCGATACCATTTTATAGCTTCTGCGTGATTCTGCCTGACACCAAGGCCTTCATAGTACATTAACCCAAGACTATTCTGAGCCATAGCATAGCCCTGCTTAGCCGCAAGGTGATACCACTTTATTGCTTCAGCATAGTCTCTCCTGACACCAAGACCTTCATAGTACATAGCCCCAAGCAGACCCTGAGCCGCTGCAACTCCCTGTTCAGCAGCCAGACTCAACCACTTTACACTTTCGATATAGTCCTTCCTGAAACTATACAATACCCCAAGATTATACTGAGCACCTGAATGACCTTGTTCAGCCGCAAGCTTATACCATTTGCCTGCTTCAGCATAATTTTGCATAACACCGTTACCAGACTGATACATCAGCCCGAGACTGTACTGAGCCCAAGTACTTCCTTGTGCAGCAGCCAGACGATACCATTTTTCAGCTTCAGCATAGTTTTTCGGGACACTTTCACCACATTCATACATCCAACCAAGATTACTTTGCGCCTTCGCGTTGCCCTGCTCTGCATTAATGCGGAGTTGCTGAATCTCTTCTGGAGACTTTGCAACTACCGTTCCAGTAAACAGAAACAAGCAAAAAGAATACACAACTAATTTTCTAATCATCTTATAACCTAATTATTTTATTAGCCTTAATACCAATAGATTGTCCGTTATTTAAACGGGGGGTTGGGGACAAAAATTTTCTTAACTCCTTGAAGTTGTCCGAATTTTTCGAGTTCTCTGCCCAACTTTGTTTAAACACAGGGAGCGACAGATTATGCCTTATGCCTTCACTCCAGTTTTGCCATACTTCTGTTCCAATTTTCTTTCGCTCGTGTAACAAAATCTGTTCGTTCGACAAGTCAAAATAGTGAAGGAGTTCAGGAAGTACTTTCTGATATTCGTCGGCTGAAAGTTGTTCACCAAACAGAGCTTTTGCCGGAATCAGCTTGATAAGTTCCCGATACTCTTTCGATAACCTGTATTCAAATTCGAGTTGAGCAATTTCTTGATTCAGCTTGAGTTGTTTCCGCGAGTAAACGATGCCACATGCGATCACTACTGTAGCTATTGCTGAAATGACTGTAAATATGGCAATAATAAAATTACTACTTGCTTCAGGCATAACATCTTTGTTTAAACTGTACCTCTTTCAACTACGGTAAATCCACCGATACTGTAGACCAACCAACTACCATTTCTGCCGCATCTGGATCGGATAGCAATAGGGGGGCTCACGAACCGGAATAAATAGCAAGCTAAGCCATTTTGTCTATAACGAACATCCGTGTCAGGCAAAATTACATAGCATCATAATTAGCGATGCCAAATGGTACATGTACAGACGGTGTAGATGAGGATGCTGGTTGTAAATGTCCTATCTGATCATCAAAAAAAATGTGTGGCTTCAGCACATCCAGTACCAGTTTTTTTTCGATGCCGCCGAGTAAAAACAATTCATCGGTATCAATTCCGGCCTTTGAGAGTGTATGGATAAGTCGTTCATGTGCCGGAGCATTTCTTGCTGTCACTACGGCGATTCGTAACATTTGAGTATATTCAGCCATATTCTGTGCCTTTTGTCTTTCCAACTTCTGAAATTCAGAAATTTTTAGCAACAATGGCATCAGTGGGCCTGCTTGTAACGGTTTATCTTTAAATTTTTTCTCATGCTCGTGAAACAAGTCGAGGTTCTTGGAATCCTTATAAATCACCTCAGCTTCATCATCCGCAATAACCCCATCGAAATCAAACGCAATCCTTAGTTGTTTATCGTCATCTGTGGGAATTGTCTGGCATGGAAGCACATAGCCAGCAGGACATCCGGTTTGAATAGCTTTGACAACTTCATCCTTGTTGGTGCTCAGGTAAAGAACAGCGTTTACTGATTTCATGTATGGATAAGGTAGCTGGCCTGCCAAAAAAAACGATCTTGATATTTCAAGACCATAATGCGCCACGGCATCCATCACACGAAGTCCTGCATCAGCATGATTGCGTGAAAGTATAACCACCTCTACTGGATGTTCATCGTTGTAAATCTTATTGAGATGCAACAGCCTTTGAATAAACGGGAATGCAGCTCCGCGCTTTGGAATGCGAGCACGATTTTTACGTTGATGTTCCCGAAATTGGTCAACACCGAGCTTTAAATAGAGATCGTGTTCATCGGCTAAATCAAAGAGTGCTGTTGAAGAAACTGCAATGACCAGTTTTTGCTCAATTGGATACGGCATATTTTGCAGAACTTCTTATAGATGGAGTGCCGGTCGTTTCATAACGCAATAAAATCAGATTATTTACTTTGTATCTTTTGGCGGACATGGATCATTTCCATAGCTATTGCCCGCTCTAATTTTGCCGTTCTCTCCATGAATTTTGGTATCTGACTGCTGGTTTCTGGCAATATTTTGAGCTATCTCAACCGCTTCAATCTGTGTTCTGGTTACTTTCGTTGCCTTACTATTGCCCTCTCCTTTAACTGCCCATCCGTCTGGATGTTTTACCACATGCTGATTTTTTCCTACTCCCATAAGGCCTCCTTAAAATTTGGTTCAGATTTTTCATTCTGTATTGTTACACAATCAGCTTGATGTTACCAAAATAATATCCTTCCACCTCGTCGTGTAGTATGGTGAAAGCCTTTCCTGATTTGGCTTCCAACCTTCAGAGTTTTCTGAAGCCAGCCTCACTGCGCCACGCCCATAGCGTTCGTTAATGCCATCCATGACCAGCATCAACTTCTTGTCTCGCTCGTTCGGAGCTGGCTGATCTTCAGGGAAGAGCGATAGTGTTCGTCCTGAAGATTGTACCGGCATGAGCCCACTCACGATTACCCCTGCTTTCTTGTAAGCATAGCCACTCTTGAAGACTGACTCAAGGAGCACTTGAGCTGCCCTCTGAAGCGCTATCGAATCCTGTGTCGGATAAGGTAAAGATGCCGTTTTTGTCCCCCAGTATTGAGCTTCCTTGGCCTCAAATGGGCTTGTACCGATGAATACGGTCAGAAGAGATGTAGCAGCCCCCTCTTTGCGAAGCTTGATGGCACACTTCCCTGTAAATGTGGCAACAGCCCGATGCAGCTCCTCCCAGGTTGTAACACTCTTACCAAAGGATCGTGACGTACAGATACTTTGCTTCGCTGGCCTCACCAGTTCCATTGGTAGACAAGACTTTCCATTCAGCTCGGCCTGCACCCTTGAACCTGTGATGTGCAAGTGTTTTCGTACCCAGGGAACAGGCGCAGCGGCAAGATCAGCGGCGGTATTAATCTTTTGAGCATAAAGCAGTTTGCTCAACTGCCGACCGATACCCCAGACATCCTCAACTTTCGTCAGGGCAAGGGCGTATCGAATGGCCTCCTTATTGCCCAGCATACAAACACCCTGATATTCAGGATTCTTCTTGGCCAAGCGGTTAGCAACCTTGGCCAGGGTTTTGGTTGGAGCTATACCGACACAAACAGGGATACCTGTATGCCGTTTTACTGTCCGACGGATAAGGTGCGCATACTCAGTCAGGTCATACCGTCCGAAACTGCTCATATCCAGAAAAACTTCATCAATGGAATAAATTTCAATATCAGGAACGAGGGCGGCCAGAGTCATCATCACCCTTGAAGACATATCACCGTAAAGGGGATAATTAGAGGAAAAGACAGCAACCTTGTGCCGTCGGAGTAGCTCCCTGCACTTGAACACCGGAGCCCCCATTTGAATACCAAGAGTTTTGGCCTCATTAGATCGGGCTATAATGCAGCCATCATTGTTGGAGAGCACCACGACCGGATGGGTTCGCAAGGACGGGTTGAACACCCGCTCACACGAAGCATAGAAGTTATTGCAGTCAACCAGAGCAAACACAGGCATACCCTCCCAGCTTATCTCGGTTTGTGGATCACATAAGCGACAGTACCCCAAACCAGAAATTCATTTTCTTCTGTAATTCTTATCGGCTTGAACTCAGCATTGGCCGGAACCAAGAAGACACCATCGTCCTGTACCGCAAGCCGTTTGACCGTAAACTCTCCGTCGATATAGCACACAGCTATACTGCCGTCTTTTGGTTCAAGAGCCTTGTCGATAACCAGCAAGTCACCATCCTCAATGCCTGCCTCAATCATGGAGCTACCCTTCACCCGTGCGTAAAAGGTTGCAGCAGGATGCTTTACCAGCTCCTTATTCAGGTCAAGGGCAAGTTCCACATAATCTTCAGCAGGGGAAGGGAAGCCTGCCGAAACCCCTGTAGCAAAAAGCGGCAGCTCCAGAGAGTTTGCTATATCAGCCGTGTAAAAGTCGAGCACAGGATCGGAATGTATTCGGGAAAGTCTCATGGATGGTGAGCATGATAATTGTAATATTGTCAACAACAGTAGCCGCTACTGGAATATGCAAAAAAGGATGGGATTGGTCTGTGGGGATGGGGGTGGGCAATCTTGTTTAGTAGCGGCGGTTTCAGCTTTTAACAAGTTGGCAGGGTATGGTGCTTCCTTAGAGCAAAAATCAACTTTGATCCGGTTTTTTATCCCTATAACTATATTTTCTAATAGGCTTTAACTATTTCGGTGAAAATAATGAAAATCATTTCAAACTGATAGAGCTTTTGTACGGTCTCTTTGTGTTTATAATCCCCAAAAACTAAAATTTATGCCAATGACTTATCACATCCTCAACACTAACCTTACATACAGCAATGAAGATCATGAAGATATGTTGTTAAATGGCAAAGGGTCTGCCAATTCCGTAGATAAACTTGAGATCAATAAGATTTTAAAAGGTGATTTTGTTTTTTTATACCAAAACGGGGTTGGCTTTGTGGCGTTTGGTGAAGCTGATGGTATCGTCAATATTGAAAATGATGGAAATGATATTGGCGAAAAGCACTCTATATATTTTCAACCGTATCATCTTATATCACCTCCATTTAATCGGGAGGAGCTTCAAAATATTACAGGTATTGGCCGTCAGGATGGTAGATTCCGAAATACGAGGTTTGGACTTGATGATGCTAACGGTAACGCCATTAAAGATTTGCTGTACAAAGGGAAACGGGTCTATACTCGCGTTTAAATCTCAACGGGATATATTCCCGCAAGCCCTTCGTGAAAGAATCAATGAAACATGCCCCCGTAGCTCTGTTGCGGGGGCGTTGAAACGCAACGAGTCGTTTCAGCGTCTGGCCTCTCTTCTGACCTTGACGTTATCAGCTCACTTTTGGGATGAGCTGACTTATTACGTTTCCAATGACCGTAGCAAAAATGGGATGTTCTAAAAGCTTTTTAAATGATCCCTTCGCTGCATTTTTTTCTTGTTCAGTAACATTGGAGTTGTTGATATACTCAATCAATTCGTGCATTGATTGAGTAATATTTTGAGTGTTGTTGTTACCAACTACGACGTTTTTTGAATCGGAGATGTTGACAGTTGTCATGTTTTCAATTTTCATAATGTACGGGGTGGTTTGTGTCCCCTCAATTACATCAATTCCGTATGCTGTGATTTTACCGATGCCATCATGGATATGACCAAAAGTAGATAGGGATTTCCAGCTCAGTAGTTGATGCTGGGCAAGTTGATCACAAATTTGCAAAATATCATCTGCTGAAATGTCAATATCGAGTTTTTGTGGAGTTGGGACATAATAGTCTCCTCTGCGCTGTTCATAGAATTGCTTCAACACTATTGAACGAAGTTCATTATCTGTCATGGTACTTGTTGGAAAGTATGTGTTGGAAAATTTCACAAAGCGAAAATACTTACTACTTTTCTTTTCACACAAAGTTGAGGAACAGTGCTTGGCATGAAGCCACCCAATAAAGGGCATCAATCGGCATAAAAGTGCTGTTACAAGGTATGTTTGAAGGAAGCATTTGCCTATATTCGACGAAAGGAATGAATAGAGGGCATAATGTCCGCAAAAATACCCAGAGAACCATGACTCAAGTCCAGTCACTTGAACTGCTCCGACAGGCGCGAACCCGGTTCACACAACGTGAAATTGCCACGCGTATTGGGAAGGATGCCAAGACCGTGAGACGCTGGGAAAAAGGTGATGTTCCATGTCCGTTGATGCTTCAGCCAGCCTTGCGTGACATGCTCCGTGCCGTTCCGATCAATGGCATGACAACAGGTCATGACGGATTTCGTTTTATTGACCTCTTTGCCGGGATTGGTGGCATTCGCATGGCTTTCGAGGCCAACGGTGGAGAATGTGTGTTTACCAGTGAATGGAATGAGTTCTCAAAAAAAACATACCTCGACAATTTCGGCGATGATCACTTGTTTGCCGGAGACATAGTAAGCTTTCCGATTGAAGATGTACCAGACCATGATGTCTTGCTTGGTGGATTTCCATGTCAGCCATTCAGTATCGCAGGTGTCAGCAAGAAAAACTCTCTTGGCAGACCACATGGCTTTGAATGTACGACGCAGGGAACCCTCTTTTTTGATGTGGCCCGCATTATTGCCCACAAACGCCCAAAGGTTTTTTTGCTGGAAAATGTCAAAAACCTGCTCTCGCACGACAAAGGCAACACCTTCAAGGTCGTTTTGCAAACACTTCGGGATGAACTTGGTTACGACGTACACTACAAGGTCATTGATGGGCAACATTTTACACCACAGCATCGGGAGCGGATCATAATTGTTGGATTCCGGCAGAAAACTGGTTTTTCCTGGGAAAACCTGCAACTCCCTGATAAAGGCCCAACCCTCAGCTCAATCCTGCACAAGACTGACGGAAGCGAACCAGAACTTGACTGGGATGGTGAACGTTTTTTTGATTACCAGAAACGCGCCGTACAACCAAAATACACATTGACACCCCATCTCTGGGCTTACCTGCAAGCTTATGCCGAGAAACACCGGGCGGCAGGAAATGGCTTCGGTTTCGGGATGGCATTCCCTGAAAGTGTGACACGTACCTTGTCAGCAAGATATTACAAGGATGGTTCGGAAATTCTTGTCTTCCAGGGCAAGAACAAACGTCCACGGCGCTTGACACCGCGAGAGTGCGCCCGTCTCATGGGCTTTCCCGACACATTCAGGATTCCGGTAAGTGATACACAGGCTTATCGCCAGTTTGGCAACAGTGTTGTCATGCCTGTCCTGAGAGAAGTCGGACGTATCATGGAGCCTCATATCCTTGAACTGATCAAGCGGGAACATGAAGGGGTTTCGATTAAATTACAAATACCTGCCTGATGGCAGACGTGGTTGACACTGCTACCCGAAGCCGGATGATGTCTGGAATACGGGGTAAAAACACCAAACCTGAAATTCTTGTTCGTAGCCTGCTGCATCGTCAGGGGTTCAGGTTTCGCCTTCACGACCGCGCCTTGCCTGGGAACCCAGATATTGTCTTGTCACGTTACCATGCAGTTGTTTTTGTGCATGGATGTTTCTGGCACGGACATGAATGCCGGTTATTCAAATGGCCCAGCACACGACCGGAGTTCTGGCATGAAAAAATCAGTTGGAACCGTATTCGCGATCACGAGTCACAAGAAGCACTGCTTGCCAGAGGCTGGCGTGTTGGTGTTGTCTGGGAATGTGACTTGCGAGGTAAGGAAGAAAGCATCAAGGCTGTTGTTCATGGCGTTACCGCATGGCTTGGAAGTGATGAACCATTCAAGGAACATTGGGTATGAAAAAAGGCTACTTGTCGGAATATTTTGAAGGTGTGGCAGCCAAGCGTCTGACCGCAGTCGAGACTGATCAGACCTGTTCAAACCAGCATGAATACAATGCCACAAAACAGATGCTTGAATTCATGGGAAGGCCTGCTGAACGTCACCAGATACCCACTCGCTTTTTATATTTTGATGATGAAGATTCCGAGGCTATTGTCGAGGATGCGTTCCTGACACTTTATGACAGTCGGAAGGGCCAGCAACATCGTGGGCCTGAATACAGGTTTTATTTCCCGACAACAACTGTTTCAATCAATGCAACAGAGGGTGACTTGCTGGTGATTGCCAAAAAACGTGAAGGGGATTTACTGGTCATCGTTGCTGAAAATGGTTCCAGCATCTCACGCCAGATCGAGTGGCTTTTCGGCTTTTCTGATCTCATGCACCCAAGATTTTCGGTCAAGAGTGAGCTTGAAACCGAACAAGACCGTATAGCGTTTGCATCGCGATCCATCCTTGAAAACATTGGTATCCTGGTAGAGACCAATGCTGAAACCTATCTCGATGCCATGCTCAAAAAGTTTGAAGACAAATTTCCAACAACCCGCGAGTTTTCAGCCTATGCCCGTTCAACCCTCAAAGACCTTGACGCAAAAGAGGATCGTGACGGTGTCTTGATGGCATGGATGGAACGTGAGGAAATCCTGTTTCGCACCTTTGAGCGTTATCTCATTTCTGACCGGCTGTCAAAAGGCTTCTCTGGTGAAATGGCTACCGGAGTGGATGTTGATGGTTTCCTCTCTTATTCCCTGTCTGTTCAGAACCGGCGCAAGAGTCGCGTAGGTCTTGCTCTCGAAAACCATCTTGAGCACCTCTTTCGGGAATGCAGTATCCAGTACACACGTGGAGCGGTTACAGAAAACAGGACAAAACCTGATTTTATCTTCCCCGGTATAGCTGCTTACCATAATAGTGCATTTGATTCTCTCAAATTGACCATGCTGGGGGTAAAGTCTACCTGCAAAGACAGGTGGAGGCAGGTACTTGCTGAGGCGAACCGGATCGAAAATAAGCATCTCATCACACTCGAAGCAGCTATCAGTACACATCAGACGGATGAAATGGCTGCCAATCGCCTGCAACTGGTATTGCCAAAAGGCCTGCATGAAACCTACACATCAAAACAGCAGACTTGGCTCATGGACATTGCGGAATTCACTACACTTGTACTCGAAAGACAACATGCTGGCTAACTGTTGAATCTCATCAAGCAGAATCAATGGCTTACATCACTGAAAATTCGTCACATCAGCCGTGCCAAAATCAATAAAAAGAGGCCAGACCGCTTGCTGGTGCAAAGAAAACTGGGAATGGGTAGTCAGCAAAGCGTCCTACAGCATGGACGTATTCAGCCTTTCCCAAGGCGCGTTTCAGGCAACAGCCCGACTTGTAAGGTAGGTCTTGATTGACTGATGTTTTCCCAATCCCAGCTTGCGGTGCAGCCTGTACCTTATGCTCTCCATTCCTCTTGTTGAGATACCGACAGAGCGTCCAATTTCTCTGGTATCATAGTTCAGTTTGACAAGCAAACATATTTTCTTTTCGCGAGTATTAAGATTCGGATGCTCTCGTTCAAATTTTGACAAGAACAGAGCATCAGCCTCAGTCAGTGGGATCCCCAGCCGCTTTTCCATAGCCACAATCTCAATCAGGTGCAGACATAGCCCTGTCATGGCTCTTTTTGGCACAGGTGGTATATCGAGGGCATGAATCTGGTCAAGAACACTTCCCAGAAGTGGCTCATTGGCTTCGTTGACTGCTGTGGCTCGTGTAAGCGCCCTGTCATTAGCCGCGACCTTGGCGCGGAGATGCTCAATCTCCTGCTGAAGTTCAAGAATTGAAGCTTCTGCCTTTTCTCCTTCTCTCTTCATGGTTTATTGCTGTAATTTTTATCTGGAAATAATGCCGTAATAATACCAAAAATAACCGATCAATTAAAAGCAAATAATAGCAGGCTTGACGTTGGACGCTGCGCATTATTTCCCGCAATTGGTGATGGGCTATAGCTCGCGTCTTCCATAAAAAAACAGACGAGCTGGGAGAAGCCAAAATTCACAACCAAAACGGGAATAAAATTATGCTAAATATCGATTTGCTAAGCCAATCAGCAGTTAAAAAATGGAATACCGAAAGAGAAGCAGTAATTACTGATGATTTACAAGATCACGTCTATCCTAATCTTTTCCACACTCAGCTTTCTGGATTGAGCCTTCAGAGTGTCAACTTATATGGCGCTCAAATGAATGGTGTTGACCTACGGTACTCTGATTTGACGGATGCTTATCTCGTCAAGAGCCGTCTTCTGGGAACTTCATTCGCTTGGGCCAATCTGACCAACGCAGTTATCTGCGAAAGTGAAATCCTCGGAAGTGCTTTTCACAAAGCCAAAATGGGGGGTTGCGATCTTTCAGGATTGTCTATGCGGGATGGGGATATCAGCCAGACCGTGCTTCACGGTTCAAATCTTTGCAAGTCGATCTTCAGTGATATCAGTTTTGCTGGTAGTTCACTGTGTGGCGCTACCCTGGATTGTGCACTATTTAGCAATACCGTTTTTTTGGGGACGGACATGACTGGAGCGTCTGTTTCCGGCACCATATTTTCTGATGTTGACATGCGAGGAATCGTTGGGCTCAATACTGTGAAATGTGAAGCCCCCACAGAAATTACCCTAAGCACGTTCATCAAGTCTGAATGGGAGATCCCTGAAGTGTTCCTTCGAGGCTGTGGCATCCCTGATGACGTGATTGCTTATGCCAAATCCAGAGCCAGCAAAAAACCACAGCAACCAATATTCCCTTGGAAGACACGGCCATAGCCAAGGCCAACCAGAAAAAAGATGTTCGGAACATGATCAAGGCTAAGTAATAATTTCAATTACCCAAAACAAGGAACGATTATGATAGAAGCAGAAAAAAAAGAAGCCGCAGCAATTCTTGAGATAATTGCCAAAATGCACAAAAACTCATCACATAACGACACAAGTTTCTGCCCTTTGGGCTTTGTTGCCACAAAGGTTATGAGTGTGAAAAACCAGCTTATAAAACTGGAACTGGATGCAAATATTGGGTGGAATAATGGCCCTTACCATATAAAAGGCTGGGTATTGAATGTTAAAGGGTGGAAGGGATTAACCTCGTTCGCGGATATCATGTGCACCCAGGATCCTCTACTATTCCTGATGCTTGTGAGGCGGATATATTTTGGGGATGAGCGCACAGGTGGATTAGAGTACCCGTATTATGATGAGTTGAAGGAAAGAATTAACACCTTGATCAATAACCTCTCGCCAAATGAGAAAGAAGAATACAATGACAAAGAAGAGAAAGCCATGAAAATACTCCTTGAAGATCTCCCGAACCATGCAAAAAAAAGGCCAGGATACCCTCATCCTTTGCAATGGAGTACCAAGACATTATAACATGCTATTGGCATGTTGGTCAGTTATGGGAACCTTGCTGGACTCTGTTGGCAAAGAATTGATATCTTGATATTTATTCAGTGGGGTTCTGGTTTTTGAAGGGAATCTTCTTGCTCAAGTAACTTTCCTGAACCTATTCTGCTGCTTTCTCTTTTATCTTCTGAAGGAGAATGTCACCCAGCTCTCTCTTCACTAAATCAAGGTCGGGGTTATCAATTTTTGCGTTGGTACTCGATTGTTGACTTTTCTGTAGAGTTCCAATAACCTCCAGGCCAGTAGTCATTCCGTTTTGGAGTTTAAACAGATAGTTCGTTGAGCCGCCCACAGCCTTTTGAGAAAGATCAGCTATTTTGGTAAGCTCATCATTGCTCATGGTCTCAATGTTGAGCGGGTCATAGAGCGTCTCTTCGACTCTTTTGAGGTTCTTCCGTATACTCTCCAATCGTTCTGCCTCCAAGGAGGCCTGAGAGAAGAGAGCCTGAATAACTTCAAAGCTTCCCCTTTGGTAAATACTTGTGAGAGTGTCGAGATCGAGAGCTTGTGCTTCTGGCACTGGCTGAATCTCTTGAATCTCTTGTGCTGTTACGACGAGGTTGGTGTCTTGAGGTTGTTGCTTCTCTTTGTTGCCTGTTTTGCTGGACATAATGTGTTCTGGATACTGTTCTCAAAGTAGATACTCCTATAATGGAAAACAGTTTGCGCGCTGTTTACATCAAATGATTAGTGGTTATCGCCGTGCATCAAACACTTCGTTAATAGAGACTGGCAAACCACTATCCGGATCGGCGATGAATAGTTGTTTCATTTTTGAAGATAACAACCTCTTATGATGTTGATATTCTCTGAGGTCTCTTCCATATTTGCTGATGAGCTGTACGCAGTTCATTTCCTCTAATTCCCGATAGGCATTCCGAGATGAGATTCTCTTCCCCTCTGGGGTTCTGGGGCCTGTAGATTTTTCCCAAGGTCTACACTTTTTTATGAGTTCAGATTGTCGTTTTTTCTCCTCTTCTGTCCAACTCTTCCTGCCCATAGTTACATAGTTTGTTTTACACTTCAGTTACTGATATTGTGCATAGGTATCAATTTTTCAGAGGTTCGCCAAACTGCGTCAGAGCACCAAGACTCCGCCATTAGAGCGTCTCAAAAATAAAATGCTAATCATAAATGATTATGGGCAGAAGAAACGAAAAGAAGGGTTTTATAAAAATTCATAAATCTTCTGCCTCAAAAATATGGCGATAGCATAGTTTTGGGTTGCTTCAGTAACTCTCTATGCCCATAAACTGCGCCATAACCGGCCCAGGACGTGCGCCCAGAGAGAAGTGCCGTTTGGGAGAGAAGTTGCAACCTGGCTGAAGTCTGTACGCAAAGAATCGAAATATTGCTAACTCTTCAGTGTTGGTTCATCATTACCTAAAAAAACCTTCAGTTCCTGAAAAGCATGGATCTTCCCGTTCAGTACTCATCATAATTACGTCTGAAGCATTTTAACGGGTTTTGACTGATTTCAATTGCCTTTCCAAAACAACCACTATATCACTACCCCCTTAGCTTTGCCATTGCTAAAAACGGTGTAACCCCGTGTACGGTTGCGAAACGGCCCTGAACGAGTTCCAAGGAGTTTTCACCTCCAAGCAACAAGCCATTGACAACTTGCTACTCCCCTGAGTGTGCTATCGGCCCGCGTTCCTGAGTCAGGCCGTCCTCACTGATAAAAGTGACTGGAAGTCTGGTTTCCTGACTGGAAAAAGCCGATCCGGAAGTGGAGTTCAATGCCAATGGCTGGTACTATTCACCTTCAACCTTCATTCACACTTTTTGTATAAATGGTCTTTTTTTCTTTGGTTCTACTACAGGACATACCTTTTCTAAATGCCCTTTTTTCTTTTAACAGCCTATTTGAAGGCATACAACCAATGTCTTCATCAATGCCTTCAAATTCATCACAAATGCCTTCAATCCAGACTGAAAAGATTTCAAAAAAGAGTACTTAAAGACATATAAAACCAATGTCTTTACAATCCCTTCATCATATAAAATATAGACTTATAGCTTTTTTGAAGGCATTAAGGATTGGCTCAGGGTAGTTTCTATAAAAAGCACTATCACATAGTAAACCTCTCCAAAAACTCTTTTTAGCTTTTCAATCCCTTCAATCCCTTTTAATCGGCTATTACCTATTCTATTTCTCATGAAAAGAGATATAGGATAATGCTCACACCCATTCACTGGTTCTATGTTTGATGAATGGAATCACAATCGTTTTCCATAAGCAGGTGAAAAGGAATTACGCGCATTTAAACCATAAACAGATATATGTATGATGCACACACCGAAATCGAAAGCCGCCATCAGCCAATCGCTCAAGGGCAATAAGAACCGAGTTGGCAAAGTTCTATCAGAGGCACACAAGAATGCCCTCCATGCCCATGTGAAAGGTAATAAATATGGTTGTGGTAAAAGAAGCCCTGAGACTATTGCCAGAATGAGTGCCGCGCAATTGGCACGGTCGGCAAAATGCAAGGCATATAATGAATCCCCTGCCACTATCCAACAACCGGTAGTCCTTGTCACGGAATTCAAACTTCAACCCAGCAAATATTTCCTTAACTAAAGCAACCATGAGCACACAATCACTCACCGAAGAAATCTACCAAGTAATCAAAGACTCTGAGGCAATTGGCGGAGTTTTAATGGTCGGCGGCATGGAACTGTGGTTCAGTCCTGAAGAAATCAAAGAAGCCACTGAAAAACTCAACGAGATTGATACTCTGGGGCTGGATGAATACATCCACAGAACTATGACCGGATACCTTGGAGAGGCTCTGGAATAGACCACACCTCACCCATATCCCATCTGACAGCCCTCGACCTGGGCTGTTACTATTTACACCAAAAAGCTTGAATAAAAACAACATCGTTTTCCATCTGTACAGCGAAAAGGAATGGCTAAAGTGTAAATCCTAAGCAAACTGTTTTCCCTGTGTCAAAAGGAAGAAGTTGATGTTTAGTTGTTAGGCAATCTGTGTGGAAGGGAGAGACGATTTTGGAAGCGCAGCCAAAATCTATCAGCTCTCCCCTAAACAATTATCAAACACTCATCAGCTCAAGCAGATTCTCTTAATAACCAAACAAATAACAATCATGATAGCAAAAAACAAAAAGCAAGGACAAAAAGCTGAGGATGTTATCTATCACGCTTCTATCACTTCAACAAAGAAGCTCGATTACAACTCAGCAATAAGCACCCTGACCAGTGCAGGAACCCCCTACGAGACAGCGGTGACTATTGTTAGAGACGCTTTTGATGCCGCGCCAGAAACCTCCAGTGAAGCTGAGAATAAGATCCCCTTATCGACTCAAATAGTTCGGTCATGTTTGGAAGGGTGCTCATACCACACCGATCCCGATAAATATGGCGAGGGTTTTGTAAAATGGCCATCAGGAGAGGTTATAGCCGTAATGTCCAATGACTTGTCACATACTATTGGAGCAAAATGGTTCATTGATACGGAACTCACAATCAGTGCAACGGTCATGGCCGAGGTTATCAACCATGTCCGTATGAAGTGCGCAACACAAGGGACAGAGTTCACAACCTTTAAACGGGTTGGAAGGGACTCTGACGGCTGTATTCAAATAGCCACACATAATAGAAAGGTAGGATACCCTATTATACAATTTGATCGTAAAGGGAGTTGGGAGTTAATCTCCCCTGTGGGTTTAACAACCACCGCTTATCCCACAAATCATGCTCTAAAAGCATTACCTATTCCTACGAAGAATGGTGGGACTGGGGGTCTTACACTACTCTGGAAGCATATAAAATTGGCAAATAGAAGTGACGAGAGGATTCTTTTAGCTTGGATACTAACCTCAATGATGCAGAGTGGTGTTTACCCAATACTGGAACTTATAGGTGATGCAGGTTCAACAAAGACTATGGTAGCTACCCGTATACAGAGTCTTATTGATCCCTCATCTGGAGGGGAAGTAGACAAGAAGAAAGCTACCACTGAAAATATAGCCGTTATGACTGATTGCCACCATGTCATTAGAATGGACAATGTAGGGCACTTTGATAAAGAGTTTTCAGACTTTCTCTGCAAATGTTCCACAGGTTCGACAGACACTGGAAGAAAACTATACAGTAACGGTGATATAGTTCAACGTAAACTGCTCTGTTGTCTCATTATTACCGGAGTTAATTCACCAATCATTGAATCAGATTTAATGGACAGGACGATCAGCCTAACTCTTCAACAACCAACTATATACAAAAGTGAAAATGAATGCGAAGCAGATTGGAAAAGGGATTACCCAACAATACACAACATGCTGGTTACATTACTCGCCCTTGTTATCCCTGAGGTTGAGAATATGGGTATAGAGTGTCGTTGGAGAATGGTGGACTTTGTGAAGGTGGGTGAAGCTCTCAATAAATTACTTGGATATGGGGATGAGGTTGTGCCAGAAAAAGGTGACTTCCTTAAAATGATGATAGAGTTGAACCATGCAAGGTCAATAACGAACAGTGACGGCTCTCCAGCTATAAGTGCTCTTATCCAATATGCTATTAAAAAGAACTCTACCACAGTATTTGATGGGTTTATTGAGGAACTTTTAGAGGTCTTGAGATCAAAAACCTCCCATGTAACCGGATTACCTGCCCATGGTAGGGGTATGGGTTCGGTACTGAAACGCAACAAGGTAGCTCTTGAGGGTATGGGCTTTACTATAGAAAAGTCGGAGAAACAATATTCAGGTAAAAATAAAGTGATTATAAAAATCACTAATGAAGCCCTGAAAGCTTTAAGAAATGGCAGTTCTCATATAGAAAAAGACGAAGACTCAGAGTCATCTGCTAAAGTGGCAATGGCCATAGCCAGAAGTAAACAGAAAAATGAAGTCTTGGACTACATTCGACCAGCCCGAAAAAATCATAATCCACTCTACAATTAAATTTGAGTTCGATGCCTATTGGTCTGGAAGGCTCGACCATTTATTGCAGGAGCTGGATATGATGGCTTGTCGTGCGGATCTTGCTGTCTATGCCACTGTAAGGGCTGTGGTGAGGACTTTGCCGACAAATCGTCTCTATGGCCACAGAAATTCGGTTCTCTTGTAGAGGCCGCGTTTGTGGGGTTTGTGTCAGGGCTGGAGTTACCTAAGATAGGGTGATGAGTTGCGGGATGGGCTTCAGGCCAAGGTTATTGAGGCATTTGCTTGTGCTATGGACGCTTTATCAACATTCCGTTGGCTTTCAACTATATGGATTTTTCTATATGAGTAAAGATATATGGATTGGGTGGGGGGCGATATCACATAAAAAACCTTAAAAAGGGGGGCGATATCACATACAAGGGGGGGGCGATATCACGTGGATAACTTTAGTTCTGGCTTATAGTTTCCCCATTCCCCACTTTTTAGCGAACCCGAGAAATGCCTTCTGGTAATTCTTTGGCTTTTCTTTATCGTTGATCCATGCGTCGAAGTCACTTTGACAAGCGTAAATATCTAAACGTGGGTAAATCGCCTTAAATTGCTCTGTAGTTTGTTTTGTGAGGTTGACCGTCGTGATAGTGGCGGATGATGGTTTTATTTCTTCTTTGGCTATCCTTGTGCTCTTGCTGGCTGTTTTAATCGGTGGATGCGAGGGGCTTAGCATGAGTCCGCCCGTTACTTGTTTTATTTTTGCGTTAGGATAGACAGCTAAAACCTGTTTTGTCGCTGATAAAAATTCCTTTTTGAAGTCTTTATCGTTGGCGTATTCTTGTCCGAATTGCTCTTTGAACGAGACAAATGGAACTCTGACAACCTTGTCCAGTTCATGCAAACGGCGTGCGAGGAATGCGTACACGTCCAGCGCGAGGGCGGAATGGGAAAGAGCGCCAAGGGCACGAGGATCGAGCGGTACCGCATGGGATAACAGGCTGTCAAAATAATCTCTGGATAAGGTCAATTCCCCAGGCCATAAACTTGTTTGATGGTCATTGTTGGTGATCCATGCCCGAAACTCTTTGATGGGTCGGGCGTTTATTGTGATAGCCTCGTTGGGTGTCGTAAATCCAAGGCTTAACTCTGTCGCCGCAAGTGCCATCATTTGTTTCTTGAAAAGGCTGTAGGTTCTGCCGTCTTGGTCGGGCAACCCTATACGCCGCAGAAATTCGGCGCAACTCCGCCCGATTTCGATTTGTGGGTTTTGCGTCCGTATGGCTTCGCCGTTGATATGAATCAGGGCAAGGCGTGGTTTTGGGCCGTAAGGAAGCGGCTGTTCAACCCATTTGCTGCCATTCCACAGCTCCCCTGCCTTTACGCGAATAGATGCGTTTTTAAAGCTACGATCAAAAACGCGGCCTTCGGTTTTTTTGCGTGGCAATCCAACCTGACATAAAATGCCGTGCTGATATTCAATCTCGGCGGCCTCGTTCATTTGAATATTGGCAGCGGCTTCGACAATACGGCGGTTTATAGGAGTAAGGTCTTTCATTTGCTTGTCCTCTTAGGAGGTTTCTTGCACGCTATTATTTGCGGCTTTTTTCAATCCGTTCAACCTCTTTCAACACAGCCGTATTCATAAAATCTTTTAAGCTTTGCCCTTCGTATCGTGCGGCTTTTACCATACGCTCATGGAACGCTTTTGATGCTTTAAAGGGAAACGTCTTGGTTTGATCTATGTCGGACGCTCTGATGTTGCTTGACTGCTCAACCTGCTCATCTTTTGCTGATCCGATAAAAGCCTTAAACTTATCAGGATCAATTGTCGGAATCGTTTGGGATTTCGTTGGCATTGCTATTTGAGCCTTTTTCATAATGTTACCTTAATTAACTGACACTTATTTATTATAACTTATACTTACTTACAGTAACCAAGAGTATTAATCATTAAACCCAAGTTCTTCTCGTAGTTCTTGATACAGTGCATTCATCTCTAAGGCGGCCTTGCTTTTCGGATCATATTCAATTACTCCGAGCCCACCCATAAATGATTTTTTAAAATCCTCACGGTCGCCCAATTGGGTTTCAAGCAATCTAACGTCATTATTCGCGGATAGTTCCATCATTGCCTCACGTGCCTGTCTCCCAACTGTGGCATTAGGCTTGACCTGATTGAGAATCGCGTAAGCGTCAATTTTGGCTCCAATACTTCGAGCTTCACGAAGGATGGTGAACGTATCTTCAGTTGCCCAAATATCGACGGCGGAAGGCAATAAGGGGATTAACAACAATCCATGTATGGCTGTTGTGATTGCAGCCCGAAGCAAAATATTATCTCGTCCACCCGCATCAATCAGTACCAAGTCAAAGTTTGTCAACTTTGGAACATCGGTAAAAATCGAAGGTTGAATAATAGCTAATGCGCTAATATCATCAGACTGACGAAGTGAGCGAAATTGCATACTTGTGCCTTGTGGGTCTGCATCTACAATGGCAACCTTTAAGTTATCATTGGCGGCACAAATCGCAAGATTACAGGCAACCGTAGATTTTCCTACCCCACCTTTTTGATTGGCTATGACGATTACCTTCATCTTATCTTTGATTTGTTACTGATAAAAACACTTAGTTACTATAAGTAACTATTATATACTGAAATTGTCAAACACAAAAACAACTCCCTTTTTATTTCTTCTTTAAAAGCAAAGCTATTTAATAGTGTTGAAACAACTCAAGTTTTTGTTTTAAAACACCTTGCTTCCTTAAACGCAAAATGCTGACTGTAACAGTGCATGGCCACAAAAGTTCTCACCAGAAAGAACATTAAAACTTCCGTTGTGGTGTTCTTTTTTAATCCAGAAAAAACTTGGAAAAAAGTATCCAATTAGATACAATTGAGAAGCATGAATACCAATACATTTATTCGATCATCTGATTTTGATGAGTGGTTGTCAGGCCTCACTGACCATAAAGCCAAGGCAAGAGTGTTGGCGAGGCTTCAGAGTGCAAAATTTGGCAACTTTAGCGATTGTGAGCCAGTAGGAGATGGTATTTCAGAAATGCGAATTCATGTTGGGGCTGGTTATCGGATCTATTACACTCGAACAGGTAAAACCATTTACTTTTTGCTGGCTGGTGGCGACAAGTCAACACAGAAAAGAGATATTCTCCGCGCTAAAAAATTAGCTCAAGAACTAAAGGAGAGCAAACCATGAAAACCACTTATGCACCCTTCGATGTGGCAGATTATCTTGATACTGATGTAGCTATTACCGAGTATCTTTCCGCTGCTGCTGAAGATCCAAACCCAGATGTCTTTCTTGCTGCTATTGGCGATGTGGCAAAAGCACGTGGTATAGCCCAGATTGCCAAAGATGCTGGTTTAGGCAGAGAAAGCCTCTACAAAACCTTAAAAGTTGGCGGACATCCACGTTTTGAGACAATAAAAGCTGTTCTCCAAGCTCTGGGCGTTAAATTAGCGGTCGTTGCTATGCCTCCCACATCTTAGAGCTGGCATTATCAGCTCTTGTCGGAAAACGAGACGAAATGGATCGCAATGACCGTATCAGAGCGTGTTACCATCACTGTTGCTGCGTTATGTGATGAACGAGCGCATGACCAACCCAAGTCTTCGGGAGAGGTTTAATTTGCCAGAAAAAAAGAGTCAGCTTATATCACAAGTCATTGCAGCAACGATTGAAGCAGGGCAAATCAAACTGG
>Ga0194037_1000917_pt1 | contig 22481 bp, 22 predicted proteins | sample JunL306m_MetaG_FD_148653 | JGI IMG/M metagenome (GOLD analysis project Ga0194037, IMG submission 148653) | Anoxic zone freshwater microbial communities from boreal shield lake in IISD Experimental Lakes Area, Ontario, Canada - Jun2016-L304-6m | ecosystem: Environmental > Aquatic > Freshwater >...
TCTCTGTGGTGTCCACCAAGCTCTTGACATACTTGCTTCTGACTTTCCAGAAGTAGAAGTAATTGATCTCACAACAAACAATGACCCGCTACCCAAGGGTGCAATTCTTTTTGCTGGATACGGCGAAGAGTCAATGAAGGCAGCCGACACAGCTGAAGTTGCGTGGATTCAGCTCCCACACACTGGAATCGACACAGTTCACCCGTCACTTCTCAATGCTCCGGTCGTGACGTGCGCCAAAGGCGCAGAGTCAGTTCCGATTGCTGAATACGTTCTTGCCTCAATGCTCGCCTTCGGTAGAACGTTCCCTGAGACGTGGTTGAAAGAAGCCCCAGAGCACTGGTTCTTTCAAAAAACACAGTGCTTGATGGGCCAACGTGTTGGTCTAGTTGGCTTTGGAGGAATCGGCCAGCGAGTTGCCACACTGGCCAAGGCATTCGACATGGATGTAGTTGCAATCCGTCGCACGAACACTCCGAGCGAAATTCCTGGAGTTTCAATTGCTACTTCACTCGAAGAAATTCTTCCAACCTTTGATCACCTAGTTCTTTGTGCACCGAGCACTACCCAGACCAAGCACTTAATGAACGAGAAAATGTTTTCTCTCGTAAAGCCAGGACTGCATCTTGTGAACATTGCGCGAGGGGCACTAATTGATGAAGCTGCACTTCGCACTGCTCTCGATGACGGGCGAGTGGCTCGTGCCTCACTCGATGTTTTTGACCCAGAGCCACTTCCAGCGGGTCACTGGCTCTACTCCCACGAAAAAGCATTTGTTACCCCACACTCTTCTTGGACGGGTCGGCCATTCCTTTCTGGTGCAACGCAAGTATTTTGCGAGAACCTCCGCCGCCACCTAGATGGTCAGCCACTCGAAGGAATTATCGATGTGGAACTCGGCTACTAGAGGGTTTTTGAAGGAAATGGCTCCGTATTTAGACCAGATGTAGAGTGGGTCTAGAGCACAATCAAAGGGAAATCATGACTGATATTGCTGAGAAGTTCACACCACAACAGAGCGAGCTGAAGTTCAATCTTCCTCCTACTTTTGATTCAATTGAGGCCGAAAGACAGCACCGCAAAGAAAAGCTTGCTGGCGCACTTCGTATTTTTGGCAAGCTCGGATTCTCCGAAGGAGTCGCCGGGCACATCACTGCACGCGACCCTGAGCTACTTGATCATTTCTGGGTAAATCCATTCGGAATGAATTTTCGTCATGTTCGAGTATCAGATCTCATCTTGGTAAACCACGATGGAGAAGTTGTCCACGGTGACAAGCCAGTGAACCGAGCAGCATTTGTAATTCACGCTGCCGTTCACGCAGCACGACCTGACGTTGTCGCTGCAGCGCACTCACACTCGGTCTACGGAAAAGCCTTCTCATCACTTGGACGCACACTCGACCCACTTACCCAAGATGCATGCGTCTTCTTTGAAGACCACGTACTCGTCACTGAAGGTGGCGGTCGAATTGTTCTTGACGAAGAGAGCGGTCGCGTCCTCGCCGATGGACTTGGAAACCACAAGGCCGCAATTCACCAAAATCACGGACTATTCACAGTTGGCCAGACAGTTGATGAAGCTGCTTGGTGGTTTATCACTATGGAGCGAACCTGCCAAGCACAGCTACTTGCTGAGGCGGCTGGTAAGCCAATTCACATTTCAGACGAGAATGCTCGCTACACCATGGAGCAAACTGGTCACCCACTCGCTGGATGGTTCTCATTCCAGCCACTGTGGGACGACATTGTAAAAACTGATCCAGAGTTATTTGACTAATTCGTCGCTTTAAGTACATTGTCCTCGAGACTACGATTAGTCGTAGAAACCTAATGGGGAATATGTTCAAAAAACGAAGTGGTGAAAGTGAGCGACAGCGCTTTCCACAGCCATTAATTAAGAGTCGAATCGCATCTGGCCGTGGCGCTATGGAGCAACCAAACGTAACTTCTGATGATGCACCTCTCACCCCGAAGTTCTGGATAGCGCTTTGTTTGACAGGTGTTGCGACGGGCCTCTTTGGTATTGCACTGATGTGGGTACTGAAGCAATTTGAGCACTTGGCGTTTAACTACAACTCTGGAAGCTACAGCGATGCAGCGAGTGCCTCATCTGGTGTGCACCGAGTAGTTGTTCTCCTAGCCTCAGGTTTCATCGGGGCAATTGGCTGGTTCCTTATTCGTAGATATTTGAAGAATGAGAAATCAGAAATCGATGAAGCAGTGTGGACTGGTGACGGAGAGCTTTCACTTCGCCGTAGTTTTCTCACCTCTTTTCTTTCAGAAATTGTCATTGGACTTGGAGCGAGCATTGGTCGTGAAGCAGCGCCGAAGTTGATGGGTGGAGTTTCAGGCAGTGTTTTGTCACACTGGTTCGATCTGACTTCTACGCAGAAGCGACTACTCGTTGCATGTGGCGGCGGAGCTGGCTTAGCCGCTGTTTACAACGTGCCACTCGGTGGTGCGATATTTACTGCTGAAGTGCTCATTGGTAGCTTTACGCTTCCTACAGTGCTCCCTGCACTGGCATGTTCGTTAATCGCAACGTGGACCGGTTGGCTCTATCTTTCTTCAGGTCCAACGTATGGTGATATTCCCAATTTCAAGTTCAGCACCTCTCTGATGGCTTGGTCTATTTTCGCCGGACTCATAATTGGTATCACTGCAGTCCTCTTTATTCGTTTGATTGGTTTCATGGCGCACAAACGTGCCAAAGGAAATTCGATTTTTTGGAAGATGCCTCTCGTTTTTGGCATTGTTGGGATCATTGGCGTCAAGTATCCACAATTATTTGGCAATGGAAAAGATATGGCGCATGATGCTTTCCTGGGCTTAGGCAGTGCCGGACTCCTACTTCTCTTGTTTGCCCTCAAGCCCCTACTGACGTCACTGACCCTAGGAAGTGGCGCGGCAGGTGGACTGTTCACTCCTTTCTTGAGCACTGGTGCTGTTTTGGGGGCGTTTCTTGGGACTCTTTGGTCACATTTCTACCCTGGCACGCCAATCGGAGCATTCGCCCTTATTGGCGCTGCAGCAATGCTGGCGTCTTCGATGCAGGCGCCTCTAGCAAGTTTGGTAATTGTTTTTGAACTTACCCAATCTGGCTTCCACTTAGCGCTACCAATGATTTTGGCAACGACAATTGCAACGACGCTTGTGCGTCAAGTTGATGGTTACTCAATTTATTCAGCACGCCTTCCGCGCAAGGAAGAATAACTGTATGTACGTTCCGCCGCAGTTCAGTGTTGAGCAAGATGCTGCGTGGGAGATTGTTAAAGAAGCTGGTGCTGGGCTGCTCGTAATGAGTGGCCCCGGCGGAATGGAAAGTGTTTTTGTTCCAGTTGTTGTGAGTGAAGACCGGTCAAAATTAACTTCTCATGTTGCAAAGGCGAATAAGTGGTGGAGAGCGCTTAATGACGGTGACGAAGTGCTCGCTGTTTTCCTGGCCGCTTCCGCATACGTGTCACCAAGCCTTTATCCGAGTCGAATCGAAAAGCCCGGGGTGGTTCCTACGTGGAACTTTGTAATGGCCGAAGTTCGCGGGACGGTCACTGTTCATCCTGATGCTGAATGGCTAAGAAAACAGACAACTTCAGTCACTGAAGAATTTGAAAAGAACCGTGATCCTCAGTGGCTCGTTTCAGAAACGCCAAGCGAGTATTACGACCAGCAATTGAAAGCGATCGTGGGGCTTGAGATTTTGGTCACCGACATTCAAGGGAAAGCAAAGCTGTCTCAGAATCGCCCAGAAATTGACCACAACAACATCCGCGACAATTTTGCCAAGGGAACACTCGGTGAGCAAAATGTTGCAAATCGAATGAATCTTGACAAGTAATACTGAATTCTCTGTTCGTCGCAGTAACGAGAGCGACCACATTGCTCTTAGGTCAATTCGTCTCGAAGCGTTAAGGGACTCTCCAGCTGCGTATGGCTCAACATATAAAGAGTGTGAGCTCTGGACTCCAGCGCGCTGGAAAGAAATGGCGTCTGGGAATTGCTACCTCGGAGAAATTGATGGTGAGGTTGTAGGAATGGCTACCGGCGGATTTAATACGGATTTTCCAAACACACTCTGGTTGTTTGGAATGTTCGTAAGCCCCAAGGCTCGGGGTTCTGGCGTCGGAATTGATCTCGTTGAAGCTGTTGAAGAATGGGCAAAAAGTCAAGGTGGAGACGAGCTCTATCTCCATGTCACGGAAACAATGCAACGTGCTCGTGCTTTTTACACCAAAATTGGCTTCTCGCTCAACGGAGGTTCGGTGACAATGGACAGGGACCCTTCAATTCAACTTGTGACAATGGTGAAGAAACTTGGCTAATACATTCGAAGTGCGACGAGTTGACCCTGAAGTTCTTTATGATCTTCGCCGTCGTGTTTTGCGCGCAGATAATCCTGATGTTTCTGTGGCGTATGTTCGTGACACCGAAGCAACTTCAATTCACTTAGCTGGGTTTCTAGGAGACCGAGTTGTTGTTAGCGCTTCGCTCTATCCATCTGAATCACCGATAAACCCAGAACTGAAAACTTTTCAGCTTCGCTATGTTGCAACGGATTTTGATGTTCAAGGAAAAGGCTTGGGCGGAATTGTCCTCGATGTCGTAGAAGAAGAACTCAGGGCTTTAGGGGTAGAGCAGGTCTGGGCTAATGGTCGAAACACAGCTCTTGATTTTTATCGTGCACATAACTGGCAGTTGATTGTTGGCTCAGAGCACTTAAGTCCAGAAACGAAGTTGCCGCATACCATTATCTATAAATCGTTATTAAGTTAGAGATGTGAAAAAGCCTCTAATTTTGATAACGATTCTTTTGGCGGTAATCGCGGGAGCACTGTTCTTGCCCAAGGTAGTGGCGAAGCTTTCCCCAACATCGACCACAACAATTCCTTCCTATTCCATCGCACCACTAACTGGTCTCCCAGATATTTCAGGAAACGCTGGCAAGCGGCCAGCGCTCACTGTCAAGATTGAAAACACCCCAGACTCAATGCCTCAGTGGGGGATAACACAAGCAGATGTTGTCTATGAGGAAATTGTTAATGGGGGCATAACTCGCCTTGCAGCAGTTTTCAATTCCTCAGTCCCAACAAAGATTGGACCTGTTCGCTCGGTCCGTCCTACTGATACGCAGATCGTTTACCCCCTTGGTGGAATCTTTGCGTTTTCAGGTGGCGCCCAGTACGCAATCAACAGCATCGAAACAGCACCAGTAAAACTGCTTAATCAAACAAGTGCGGGCCTCGCGATGTACCGAGATCCAAAGAGGCAAGCACCACATAATCTCTACGCAGTAGGTGAATCACTGTTTGCCTTTGGTGGAACGCCTACGCCACCCAAGTCGATATTCACATATCGTGGCGCTGGAAAAAAAGTAAAGGGAACAAGCGTTTCAACATTTACTGTGAATTTTCCGAGCATCTATCCAGTTACCTGGTCGTGGAATTCCACTTCAAAATCGTGGGATAGAACAATCTTTGGAAGCGCTGACATAACGGGGACCGGAGAACGTGAATCACCAAAAAATGTGATTGACATGTTTGTTAACTACGTCAATGGAATAGGCACAATGAGTTCGTACGGAGATCTCCAGGGTTCTGGAACCGCTCAAATATTCACTGCGGGAAAAGAAATTCAAGCGACATGGTCAAGAGGACCATTGAAGTCTGATCCGGTAATTTATAAAACGTTGACCGGCAAAGTTGTTGCGCTAACGCCGGGGCAAACCTGGGTAGAGCTAATTAATACCGGCGCCAAAGTAACTGTTACGCCGTAACAACCTTCTCGAGGATTTCCAAAGTCTTTTCCATACCTCGAAGATCTGCTGTGTCCCAGCCAATCAGAGGAATGAAGAAGCCCCACGGCTTAGAGAAGTCAAATGATTCAGTTACTTTTGTCCCGCCTGGCACTTCTTCTAGGTCGTAGCGCCAAATGAAGTGTGAGAAGTGATGCCATGCAATGGCCTTGTTTTCTTCGAACGTTGAAACAACATTTGAGGTGGAATATTTTGCCTTGCGGTTCATCTGCATCTTGAATTTTGCACCGAGGTATAAACGATCTGGTCCCTTTAGAACCGAGACAACTGATCCCAGGCCGTCAAGCTTTGAGTGCTGATGCGGGTCAGCAAGCAAATCAAAAATCTTTGCTGGCGGAGCAGCTATTACTCGTGAGGTAGAAATGATGTTTTTCTTTGACATACCTCCATCGTAGGGGCACTTTAAATAAGAAGGCTCAAATTTAGGTATGTTGGATACAGGCAAATGTCACTTAGGGAGCACAATGCGTATAGGAAACCTTTACGGGCCAGATGCAACATTCCTAGGAATCCCTGCTGCTGACCCCGACGTCGCATCAGAGTGGGACAGCTCGAAAGCCGCCATCATTGGTGCCCCATTTGATGGTGGCACTTCACATCGTTCTGGAACCCGCTTCGGTCCTCAAGCGATTCGTATCACCGACTACTTGCCTCACGATGGAATGCGTCCGAGTCTTCCTCTGGGTGTCGATCCACTTACTGATCTTGGGGTTGTTGACCTTGGCGATGTGGAAATGCCCTCAGGTGACACCGAGCTCTCGTTAGAGAGACTCGAGCAACGGGTCAAACAAGTTGCGCTCGCTGGAGTTATCCCAATCATTCTGGGTGGTGACCACACGATTGCGTTGCCAGATGTAACGGGCGTTGCTCACCACGTTGGCTGGGGCCGAGTTTCAGTGATCCACTTTGATGCTCACGCTGATACGAGTGATACTCAAATGGGATCGTTACATGGACACGGAACACCAATGCGCAGGCTTATTGAATCTGGCGCATGTCGTGGGGACCGTTTCTTGCAAATTGGACTTCGTGGTTACTGGCCCGAAGAAGAAACCCTGACATGGATGGCCGATCAAGGTATGCGTTCATTTGAGATGAGTGAAATTGTTTCTCGTGGACTTGATGAAGTACTGAGCGAGGCTCTCGCACTCGCAATGGATGACTGTGATGCGGTGTTTTTGTCAGTGGACGTTGATGTTGTTGACCCGGGCTCAGCTCCAGGAACTGGCACACCCGAGCCAGGTGGGCTCTCGAGTCGAGAATTGCTAGACGCAGTGCGCAGAATCGCTATGGAAGTTCCAGTGTGCGGTATGGATGTAGTTGAAGTGTCACCCCCATATGACCATGCAGAAATTACTGCGTATCTAGGCAATCGTGTTGTCCTAGAAGCGCTTGGGGGAATTGCGTGGCGCCAGAAGAAGTTACGTGGTGAAGTCACTCGAAACCCAAACGAACCTCTTTTGAAGGGCCGCTAGTCACGCACTGTCTTTCAGTGATGTCCACTTAGGGCGATCAAACTTGTCGCCTACAATTTAAGAATGGTACGTGTCGGATATTTAGGGCCTGAGGGATCTTTCTCACATGAGGCCGTATCGACTCTCAATGATGTTGAAGCAGTTGCGTATGACTCAATTGGGGACCTATTAAGTGCTGTCACTGATGCAAGTGTCGATAAAGCTCTTGTTCCTTTAGAGAATGCGATTGAAGGAACTGTTTCAGCCACTATCGATGGTCTTGTTTTTGACCATGAACTCATTATTGAGCACGAAATCGTAATTCCTATTCAACTTCACTTGCTGGCTCGTCCCGGTATTGAACTCGGCGACGTAAAAAAGGTCATTAGCTACGTGCACGCACTGGCGCAGTGCCGCGGTTATCTAAACAAGCTTGGTGTAAGTACTGGTCAAACAATGTCAACATCGCAAGCGGCGAGTGAAGTTGCAGCTTCGAGCGAGCCAGTTGCTGCAGTTGGCTCAGCAATGGCTGGCAAACTTTTTGGTTTGGATTCACTCGCAACAAACATTGAAGATCACCCCGGTAACGTAACTCGCTTCGTGCTCGTTGGCCGAGATGCAATTACCTCTCCAACTGGACATGACCGCACTTCAATTGTTTGTTTTCAAGATGCAGACCGTCCTGGATCTCTCTACGCAATCCTCGGCCGGTTCGCTGCTCGCAACATCAACCTCACCAAGCTCGAAAGTCGTCCGACAAAGCGAGCACTTGGCGACTACTGCTTCGTCATGGAATTTGAGGGTCACGTTGCAGATGACTCTGTGAGTGAGTTGCTTACAGATCTTCAAGCACATCTTGCACCAGTGAAATTCTTGGGTTCATATCCAGTAACGGGTGATACCGCGCAGACTCGTCGAGAAGAAGTTGGCGAAGCTCGCAAGTCAGCATCCGACTGGATAAGCAGCCTGAAGGCACGCGTTCGCCACTAAAAGAAAACGACCACCAGCAAAAGCCGGTGGTCGTTTCTATGGCGGAGGGAGTGGGATTTGAACCCACGGTGAGTCGCCCCACGTCGGTTTTCAAGACCGGTGCATTCGTCCGCTCTGCCATCCCTCCGTGGAAGATTCTAGTTGAAAAGCAACTATGCCTTTTTACGGGTGCGGGCGCGCTGAGCTTGGTCCAGGATGACTTTACGTAGGCGTACGGATTTCGGTGTTACTTCAACAGATTCGTCTTCTGCAATGAATTCAAGAGCCTGCTCAAGCGAAAGCGTTGTTGGTGGCGCAATGCGCTCAGTGTTGTCAGATCCAGAAGCACGCATGTTGGTGAGCTTCTTTTCCTTCGTCGGGTTGACGTCCATTTCTTCTGAACGTGCGTTTTCTCCAACAATCATTCCTTCGTACACTTCAATACCAGGGCCAACGAACAAGATTCCTCGCTGTTCAAGGTCGAGCAGTGCATTCGATGTAGTGAATCCGCGACGGTCTGCTGCGAGCACACCCTTCTGGCGAAGTCGGATGTCACCAAACCATGGCTCGTAGCCATCAGAGTTTGAGTGCATCATTCCAGCACCACGAGTTTCAGTCATGAATTCAGTTCGAATTCCTACGAGTCCACGAGCTGGAATTCTCCACTCCATGCGAACCCATCCGGTTCCGTGGTTGACCATGTCGAGCATGCTTCCCTTACGGGTAGCGAGCAGAGTGGTTACGTTTCCTACGAATTCTTCTGGAACGTCAATAGTCACGCGCTCAACTGGCTCGTGAACTTTTCCGTTGATTTCGCGCTTAACAACTTGTGGCTTACCAACGGTGAGCTCGAAGCCTTCGCGACGCATTGTTTCAATGAGGATTGCGAGCTGAAGTTCTCCACGGCCCTGAACTTCCCATGCGTCAGGACGCTCAGTGTTCAAAACGCGAAGTGAAACGTTACCCACGAGTTCTTTGTCGAGACGGTCCTTCACTTGGCGAGCAGTAAGAAGTTTTCCTTCAGTACCAGCAAGAGGTGAAGTGTTGATTCCAATGGTCATTGAAAGACTTGGCTCGTCAACGTGTAATGGCTCTAGAGCAATTGGATTATCCGGATCTGCAAGAGTTTCACCAATGGTGATTGTTTCGAATCCAGCCACAGCAACAATGTCTCCAGGACCCGCACTTTCTGCTGGAACGCGCTCAAGAGCGACAGTAATAAAGAGTTCTGCAACTTTTGCGTATTCAATGGTTCCGTCAAGGTGGCACCACGCAACACGTTGTCCGCGTACGAGTGTTCCGTTGATGATGCGACAAAGCGCAAGACGTCCGAGGTATGGCGAAGCATCAAGGTTGCAAACTAATGCTTGCAGTCCGTGTCCTTCGGTGTACTCAGGGGCTGGAACACTGTCACGAATTGTTTCGAAGAGTGGCGTTAAGTCACCTGAAGTATCTTCAACGTTAAGTGATGCCCAACCTTGGCGAGCACTCGCGTAAAGGATCGGGAATGAAATCTGGTCGTCATCGGCGTCAAGGTCAAGAAACAAGTTCTCAACTTCTGTAACTACTTCAGAGATACGAGCGTCAGGGCGGTCAACCTTATTAATGAGGAGAACAACAGGTAGACGAGCTTCAAGAGTTTTGCGAAGAACAAATCGAGTCTGTGGGAGTGGGCCCTCTGCAGCGTCCACCAGGAGAACCACTGCGTCAACCATTGCAAGCCCACGCTCAACTTCGCCACCAAAGTCGGCGTGACCAGGTGTGTCGATGATGTTGATGGTTAGATCGTTCCATTTAACGGCAGTGTTCTTCGCGAGAATGGTGATTCCCTTTTCGCGCTCGAGGTCGCCAGAGTCCATGACTCGGTCGGTGAGTTCCTCGTGAGCGGTGAAGGACCCGGTCTGTCGAAGCATGGCGTCGACCAAAGTGGTCTTACCGTGGTCAACGTGGGCGATAATTGCAACATTTCGGATGGAAGAACGTAGTGTCATGGCCTAACTACGCTACTAGGCCAACGTGAAGGCTCGATGTTTAGGCCGCTTTGAGCATTTGGCCTCGCTGCTGGACGACTGCAGTTCGAACCAAATCCCTTGCCCCTGCCCGAAGATCAGCCATTGTGCCGTCGACACTTAGACAAACACCAGCATCTGGCCAGACTCCAATAAAGCGAGATGCCGCAGCGCCAGTGGGGCTTGCCAAGGCATCAATTGTGAGGTCACAGCGCAGTCCCGGACCAGAACTCTTTCCCGGTGAGCCCGCTCTAAGACGAAGTACGACTCGCTGCTCATCATGTTTGATGACAATGTCTCGTCTCCCACGAAGAGACGTTCGAGCTGCCGAGACGTCGTAGTACGCGTCACTTTGTGCAAGTTGCCAAGGGCGCTCAATGCCTTGGAGCACCTCATGCGTAGTTGTGGCCCATGAAACTGCTTCTGCGCATACGAGTCCGAGTGAAGCGTGAGAGAGCCCTGACAACCAGTATGAGAGCGAACCGCTCTGCGTGTAGCCAGCTGTTGATCGAAGTAAGTGATCTGCTAATTCGTCACGGACTGCTTGACTGAGTGAAAGGTCACTGCGAGTAGTACTACGTCGAAGAGCATTCGTTCCCAAAACACGTCGGGCAATTTGTGGTGTCCAGTGAAAAGGATCGTATGGTTTTCCCGCTTGTTCAACCATCCATGCATCTATTCTTCGATTTGACGTTGCGTTCACAGCTCGAAAGCGTGCGCTGAGTGAAGCTCGATGATCATTCGTAAGTTGCGAACTGGTCATAGGTGCGCTGGCAATAAGTTCATTAATGTTTTGAACTGTGTTGCGACGGTGAATCAGAGTGCTCATACGTACTTCCACATGTCATTGAGAGTGCTGAGTACTTCATCAACACTTCTCGAAAGAAGTTCGTAATCGACGTCACTCGTCCAGAGTTCACCAGTGGCACTTGAAAATATTGATGTTCGAAGCGGCACGACTGATGTTTTGAGAGTTTGCATGAGCGCGTGAAACCTCATTGTGCGCTCGGCTCCAGCGTCGAGCGGGGAAGTGGTGACGTCAAACAATGCAACACTTGCGAACTTGCTAGTTGTTGATCCAACCATTAGGTCCACCACATCAAAGAGCAATACGTGTCCCCCAGCAAAACGTTGTGAAGCACGGACACAACTCCTGGGCATCCAGGTCGCACTAACAACGCCCAACGAGCGCTTCAGGGTGCTGGCGTGTGCGTTGACGTCTGCCTCGAGGCGAGCAACTTGTTCCTTGTCTAACTGATTAAAAGAGCGAACCAGATCGGTACCTGACTTCTCGCATCGCCAAGCACTAAGTGCTTCGCTAAACGGGTCAGTCACTTCAACACCAACGCTGAGTAAGCGAAGAACTTGCGTAACCAAAATTCCTCGAAACAAACTTAAAGAAGCTTGCTGGATGTCAATGGTGTTGTGGTTTTGGCGAAGGGATGATGAACGCACTACTAGCGGGGTCAGTGGGCTCGCCTTACCCATAATTGAGTAGATGCCGTCTTCTAACTGAGCTCTGAGGCCACTGGCGCTAGACAAATCACTCAGTGGACGCTTGGTTTTATCGCCGCGCAACGCTTCAATTGCTGAGAGTGGGGAGCTGGGGGCCAAGATTGTCATGGCCATACTCTTGCGCAAGGGTGTAACACGACCTAGCGTGGACTTGTGTTTATAGTCCTGTTTTCAATTTTTATTGTCGCACTTGTGGTTCTCTGCGTGCTGACCATTCGCTTCACGTTTCGCCGTGACCGCGAACGTCGAAACCGCTAAGACCTACTTAAGTCGGTCTTCGATTTCCTTTACGGATCTAGCCAGATCTGCCACCGCGCGCTCAAGAACGGCGAGTCGGTCTTTTAGAATTTCTTCAACTTTTTGATCAACTCGCCCGTCAACTTGTGAGCGAAGTTTTGAATCAACTGAATCAACCAACGGCTGGGTGTACGTCTTTAGTCGCTGTAATAGATCCTGCGGCTTTTCTGAAGAAGTTTCGTTGTCGCTCATGGTTTTACACTACGCCTACGCCGGTGGGCAGTACACGCCGGCATTGAATTGCAACGTATTGAACTGCGCAACCCACGGCGGCGTAGAGAATGTTGCAATCTCAGAATGCAGAACTGTGGCCGGGGTGCATACTGCACTAAAGGCAATGTAGCCACGTACGTTGCTACCGCTCGAGCCGTTGATCTTTACTGGTGGCTTTGTGCCACCCATGGAAAATGCAACTGCTTCGAAAACTGGCAAGTTGAGTGTGCTGAGGTTGTAGTTGCGGTATTCGCTCATTGACGCGTAGACACCAGGATTGAGCGTTGGATCAATTGATGCCAACCCATCGACCCAGCCCTTGTTCATTGCTGTCCAAAATGTTGCGTACTTTGCTATCACCGAAGGTGATGCTCCGGCTGGTGCGTCAAGACCTGAGTGATTATCTGGATAACCTTCAGGATCAAAAATCACCCAGTCGGGTTTTAGACCAAGGCCGAGGCCGCGATACGCATCGACTTGGGTGGCTACCCATGCGCCAGCGGCGTAACCATGGGTGTAATACGTGGATGCAATCACTGGTTCTGAACCGGTTGGTCCACTCACCGTCCAAAATGTCAACCACGTGACTCTTTTATGCGAATCATAAATTGCCTTACCGAGAATGTAGTCAGGTGACGTGGCAACACTCTTTGCACTGGTGAAGCCCACCCACGGTGAGGCCATAGTTCCAAGTCCACCCGTGACACTCAAGATTGGCCACCCACTGCTGATGGCTGACGCATAGTTCTTTGATGGAATTGCGTACAGCCCCACACCTTGGGGAGGTGGTGAATCAATTCCGGCTGCAAAAAGGTTGAGTACTGAACCAACGGTGATGCCAGCAATAACGGGGCCAACGGTGCGCGCAGAACTACCTGCTGTCACCGAGACGTCGGTTGAAGTCCAGGTTGAGCTGCCCACAGTGTTGTTGAAGACAAATAAGTCACCCCAGTTCTGCGCTTCGCCAGCAATGGTTATCTGCGTCCCAATAATCCCCATGTAGAGAGCACCGGTCAGTGGAGGAGAGTTAGTTGCCGCGGTCGTTACGTTCAAAAGACTCCATGTCGACGCGGCGCTGGATGAAGTCTCCGTGCGCTGGCTGAAGAGTTGCACTTCACCTGAAGTTGAAAGTGCGCCAACATACGTCGTGGTAGACGAAGAAATGGTGCTGAGTGTTCCACTTAAAGCTGGCGCCGTCGTGAGGGTGCTTATGTTCTGAACCGACCACGTTGTAGCGCTGGCGCTAAAGAGTTGAAGCTGTCCAGCGGCGTTGAGTGTTACGAAAGACGGCGTGGAAGTTGCTAGTGCAATTGGATCAACAATGGTTGAGGAAGTGGCGCTTAAGAGCGTCACGTCAGCCAGTGGTCCACTAAGAGTGGGAGTTGAATTGCCCTGGGACCAAGACACGTTAAGAGCATCCATGTGATTTGTTGAAGACCTGAAAACAATGAAACCATTGAGTCCATTCATTTGAATACTTGGTAATCCATTCGCGGCTGACTGACCAGTCAATGTTGTTAAGTCAATAACTTTGTACGCTGCAGTTGCGAGTGCAACGTTCGCACCACGTGGCCCCTTGTTATAGGCGTGCGCCAGGAGAATAAGGTGACTGTTTGCCCCGACATAAAGAATGTCCACTTCACCACTTGGATCGAAGAATGGAATTGGGTCACTTTGGGCGAGTTGCGTTGAAACCTGTGTAGAGACATTGGCCCAAGTATTTGTGGCATTCGCATTTTGTGCGTAGAGGCCAATTTGATTCGACGTAGTTCGAAATGAAATTGCTGATGCACCATTCGCGCTCACCGAGTGAGGACCTCCAAGCATTGGAGTGTTATTGATGGCTGGCCCGAAGGGTATTGCGTTCCAGGGGAGAGGCCCAGATCCAGTATTAACGAACTCGTAGAGCTGTTGACCAGGAGTCTTTGAAGTGATGGTTGCGAGAGAGAGCGGCGCCGCCAATACGGTTCCAGCAACCACGGCATTGGCCATCTTTCGTAACTGTTGAAACTTCACTCGCACCCTTCGATGGGGTGTCTACCCGGTAGTTCTCGGGCTTGCACCACGAATAAGTCTAGGTTGGTCGGTCCAAAAAACCAGTCTCGCAGCGTGTTCACAACGTGCGCACCTAGTCGTCGCTACTTAAGTGTGACGACAGATTTAGGTGCTGAAGCCTTACCCGTTCCGCCAACACCAACGGCTCGAACAATCACGCTGTAGAGCTTGGACTTCGCGAGCTTAGAAACGCTAACGGTTCCCTTTGAGGTGAAACTCACCCATGTGGTGCCACCATTAATTGAGTACTGATAACTAGTTATCGATCCTAATGAAGGTGGAGTCACTGTTAGTGAGAATCCTCCAACGAGTGCCTTTAGTTTGCTGATTGTTGGCACTCCAGGTGCAGCTGCAGTCATAGCAATTGTTGTTGAGCCGAGCGTCACGCCAGCTGTTGTGGCGCTCACAGTAATAGTTCCAGGTGTGGTACTTGAAACGTCAAAAGAAACAGTGCCATCAATGCCAGTTGTCACCGTGTCAGTGGCGTTACCACTCGAAGTTGCAGTTGTTGCGTCTCCATTAAGAACCACAGCACCATCAGATGCTTTTGCAGTCACGGCAACTGGATAATTAATAATTGGATTACCGTTCACATCTTTCAGCGTCAATGTCACCGTGGCGTCAGTTCCAACGGCGACCGAGGTTGACCCAGCTACTAAAGAACTCTTCGCTGCACTTACTTTTGGTGGACAGAGACCGTTGATGAAGGCTGCGCCATTAGGACTTCCAAGTCCTGACGCTAAGTCGTAGCCAGTTCCTGCGCTGTAACTTCCGGTACTAAAGAGGTCATTGCTCCCGGTTGTCACGTCAATGAATCCAATGCCCGCTGCACTCATTTGATACAGCGTTGGATTTATGAATCCGAGTCTTGAAACGCCGCAGGCTTGTGCGGCAACGGCAACGAGCGCGCTCATAAGAGGTGATCCAATTGAGGTCCCACCAATGCTGCTCCAACCGCTGGAACAGTTACGGTGACAAACAACGACACCACTGTTGGACCCAGTGAAGTACTGAATGAATCCAGTATTGGGGTCCGCCATTACCGACAAATCAGGAACCATGCGCATTGTCTGTGACGCAGTCGCACCAGATGTTTTTTGCCATGTTGGTCGTGACCAAACTTGTGAAACACCACCACCACCTCCACCACCATTGGAGTTCCATACAGTTTGATTTAGTGGGCTGATGTTGTTTACCGTTAGCCCACCCACACTTGTTACGTAAGGTTGCGAAGAAGGGTCATCAACAGCTGGAGAGTTGGTGGTGATGCCGTGACAGTCTGACGAACCGTTGTCACCAGAAGCGCTCAGCACTGTTTGGCCCTGAGCTGCCATCTGCTGAAAAATAACTTGCTCAGTGCTTGGATTATTGGCGGGGTCAACTTCACAGTCGCCCCATGATGTAGTCACTACTGTTGCGGTGTTGTCATCAGCGATTGCTTGGTACACGTCAAGTGGTCCAGATCCACTCGAGCTATTTGGACCCGTGTACACCTGAATTTTTGCACCTGGTGCGAGTCCAGCGGCTTGTTCAATGTCGAGTGTTGCTTCGTCGGAGTAGCCACCAGTGGCTCCTCCGTCAATGTTGGTATTGGTGATTGATGGTGAAAGTCCGTAGCAGTTAAAGAACACGTTGAGGTCAGCAGGATTGTATGTTCCAAGTTCGTACACACCAATGATTTGGCCAGTGCCAACATTTCCCCCGGCATAAGCACCACTAAATCCGTACAGTGAGGCTTGTTGTTGCAGTGTGTAGCCACCCAGTGAATTAGGTGTGGTGCTCGAAGATGATGCTCCGGCCTGCGCACTGGAGCACGTGCTTGGTGCTGAAGTTGCGCTGGCGTGAAGAAGGTGACGTGTCTTTGGAACAACTGTCGAAAGTCCGTAGATGCCTTGAATCTGCTGAGCGATGTTTACGGGGAGCGTGGCATGGTTGGTGAACTGTGCGCCAAGCTCTCCTGAAGATGAGCGAACAGTTACAACATTTGCTTCAAACGCGTGAGCGATGTTGTTGGTGCTTCCACTCACGTGAAGCAACACACGTCCAGCAGAAAGTGAAGTAACGCTAAGACCGAAGCTCTTCATGTACGAACTAACTGCCTGGACTGTGGTGTCGGTTGCACCAAATCGCTGGGCAAATTGTTGCGTGGTTAGGTAGTGACGGTAATTTGGCGAAGCGGGGTCCGAAAGGCTGGCGACGAAATCATTTAGTGCTTGCTTGTTGGGCTGAGCGAGCGCCACATCGAACGTTGTGTTGATGGTAACTGGGACTATTGAATATGTCTCAGGAATTGGCGCGCCACTCGCAACTTGCACACGAGGCTGAGCAGCAGTTGCGCTCACGGCGGGCAACATAAGTGCCACCAGTGCCAGGCACAGTGCGACAGCAGGAAGTAGGAGACGAACTCTTAAATGTTGCATGGTGACAGCCTAGGAAACCTTGAGGCCAATGTTTTCAGAACTAGGTAAATTTTCAAATAAGTGTTAGAAAATTCTTAATTCTGGGGGTATCCAGCGGCGGCGTAGCGCTTAGAAAGGTCTGCACATTCAACACAAATGGACTCCGGGATTACACCCGCCTTCATCAGCCAGCCAAAGATTGTGCAGCCTAGGCAGTAGCCGAGGAATCCTTCCAGGGACGCTGCGACAATGAGTGGCAGCAGGATCCATTTTGCAGCTGACCATCCTGCGCTTAAGCAAACCACTGAAGCGGTGACGCTCAATGCTGCACCAATGCCTTGGGCGAAGCGCTTAGGTGGGCCTGGAACGAATTTCTGCCAGGCCTTGATACGAGGGCCGCTGACGCGAACTGCAAATTGTCCAAGAGGAGAAATTGTTGGTCCGGCGATCACTCGTGCCAGGAATCCGTACGTGAGTGGGATGAGGATCCATGAGGCGTTGGTAAAAAATGCAACCACGGACATTGCTACAACGCCAAGGGCAACGGTTCGCGCCGCAGCGTCATTTACGGGATTAGGGAAAGAGAAGAATTGCTTCATCTCTATATCCTACCAATTAAGTAGGAAATGTCTACTTGGCTTTTAGAATCAGATGAATTGTTGTTACGCCACCAATAACCACAATGATTGCGCGCACAACGTTTGGCGAAACTTTTTTAATAAAGAAAGTCCCAATGATCCCACCAATAAGTGTTCCAATGAGCAGCATTGAAACGGCTGTCCAGTTCAAATGACCTCGAATAAGAAATACTGTCGCGGCCATGGCGTTAATGATGATTGACAAGAGATTGCGAAGTCCTTGAAGTTCTTGCATTTCAAATGGGAGTGAAACCGCCATCACTGCCAGCAACAAAATTCCGAGGCCAGCACCGAAGTAACCGCCGTAAACAGAAATGAGAAAGATCCCAATAAAGAATGTCCACTTGCGCCCAACGTGGTCATGCTCAATGTGGCTTAGCCGCTTAGTAATTATTGGAGCGCAAGCGAAAATGATTGTTCCAAAGCCAATAAGGTAAGGAACAACTTTGGAAAACGTCGCTGATGAACCAGTCAGCAACAATGTGCAACCAGCACCTGTACCTAAAAAACAGTAGGGAAGTGTGGAGCGAACGAGCTTTCCGTGGTTTTTGAGCTGATTCTTGAATCCTCTGATGCCGCCGATGTAACTAGGCACGACCCCGACGGTTGAAGAAACATTCGCAACGAGCGATGGTATGCCCATGCCGAGCAATGTAGGAAAGGTGAGGAAAGTTCCTCCGCCCGCGATGCCATTCGAAATTCCTGCCGCGATGCCAATGCCGAGAAAGACGGCGAGGCGAACAAGTAGCGGTGCGGTGGTGGCAAACATCTTTACTACTCTACGTAGGTGGCGTTCATCATAAATTCATCTTCTAATGCCATTGGTTCAAAGAGTTTTCATCTACCTTTGTCTGTGTGCAGATCTTGAGCGGTGAACTAGTAATCCCAAAGGATGCACCTGATGACCTCATTCGGGCTGCGGGTGGCATCATTACCCGTACTGTCCTCGGCGGTCGAGTGGAAGTCGCTTGTATTTACCGTGAATCTCGCGGTGACTGGACTTTCCCGAAGGGCAAACTCGACGAGGGTGAAACATTCGAGCAAGCAGCAATTCGCGAAGTCTTAGAAGAGACTGGAATGAAGTGCGAAGTAATTCGATTCATTGGTTCAACGAACTACATTCACCGCAAAGGCAAGTCAAAAATTGTCGCTTACTACCTCATGGCCGCGGAAGAAGTTGAATTTATTCCCAACGATGAAGTTGATGAACTTGTGTGGTTAGAACTTGATGACGTACGCGAACACCTCACCTGGGACCGCGACAAAGAACTCTTTGACCTTCTTGTGGAACTACCAGAAGTAAAAGCGCAAGCTTCTTAAGCGCGCTCTAAAAACTTTCTCGTCGCTTCGTGCTGCGGGTTAGAGAAAATCTGTTGAGGAGTTCCTTGTTCTACGAGGACACCTTTATCGAGATACACAACTTGATGTGCAACATCCTTAGCAAAGCCCATTTCGTGGGTGGCGATCAACATTGTGGTGCCACTGCCAGCGAGGTCGCGTAGTAGGTCGAGAACTTCACCAATGAGCGTTGGGTCAAGGGCGCTCGTAACTTCATCAAGTAGCAGCAGGGCTGGCTGCATAGCCAGTGATCGAACAATGGCAACTCGCTGCTGTTGTCCACCCGAAAGTCGATCTGGAAATTCGTTTGCTCTTTCACTAAGTCCAATTCGTGAAAGTAATGACATCGCTTCATCAACAACGTCGGTGCGCTTTCGCTTAAGTGCAAAAACTGGTCCAAGCAAAATGTTTTCAAGCACGCTGAGGTGGGGAAAAAGATTGTAGGACTGAAAGACCATACCTATATTTCGTCGCACCAAGTCGGGATCAATTCTTGGATCTTTAAGCGATTGATCGAATAACAAAATGTCGCCATCGTCAATTGTTTCGAGCATGTTCGCGCATCGGAGCAAAGTTGATTTTCCAGAACCCGAAGCTCCAATCAGACAGACAACTTCATGGCGGTGTAACTGTAGCGAAACACCGCGCAGGACTTCGTTTTCGTCAAAGCGCTTGGTGACTGACTTCAGTTCAAGAACGACATCACTCATCGCGACGCCGCCAAACGTTTCATACGGTCTTTAACAATGAGACGATCAGTAAAGCGAGTCATCGGAATTGTTAAGAGCAGGAACAGTAGTGAAGCAACAACGTAACCACTGAAGTTGAATTCTGTCGATGCATAAATCTGGGCGGCACGAGTTGCTTCAATCGCTCCAAGCGTTGAAACCAGTGCGGTGTCTTTTTGCATAGAGATGAAGTCGTTGAGCAACGGTGGAATAACTGTTCGCACGGCCTGGGGAAGAATTACTCGTCGCATGGTTGCAGAGCTCGTAAGGCCTAGAGACCGTGCAGCGAGCAACTGCCCATTGGGCACCGAGTTGATACCCGCGCGGTAGACCTCGGCCACGTAGGCGCTGTAGGTGATGGTGAGAGAGATGCATCCATAGACCGCTGGAGATTGCGATGACAAAAACCCAAGTCCCAGTGCCGGCAGTCCAAAGCCGACCATGAAGATCACTAGCAAGATGGGGATCCCTCGAAATAAGTCTGTATAAATCGTGGAAAGCACTCGAAATGGGAACAAGACTGCCGACGTACTCATCCGCACCCAAGCAATGAGAAGTCCAAATATCAACACCATGACTTCACAGACACAGAACATCCAGATGTTGGTGAAGATACCTGTTCCCACTGAGCTAAGCCCTTTGGCTGGATCTCCGGTGAATGACTTCCACATCTCGTGAGGATTAAAAAAGAAATAGCGAACTGAAGCCCCACCGGGGGCTAGGTAGAACACCGCAATAATGGCGCCAAGAATTAAGAGGCTAGAAAAAACACTGGCAACAATTGCACGACGACCAGTAAAAAGTTGTTTGCGGCGTGGCACAAACAACGTAGGTGTTTCCAGCGCAACTGCACTGGCGTCATGCGACATGATTCTTATGGCTTAAGAGCAGGGACGCTGGTGTAAATACCCAGCCACTTCTTTGTGAGCGCACTTAATGTTCCATTTGTCCGAAGCGTGCTGATTGCAACATTGATGCATGCAGCAAGCTGGTTGTCCTTCTGGAACAAGAGACCGTAGTGTTCGCCAACGCTTGGGAACTGTCCAACTTGAGTTGCGATTGGCTTGTTCTTCTTGTCAACGATTTGAGCAGATGCCATGTACTGACCAGTTGGAGTGTCTACTGCGATTGCATCAATTTGACCACTCTGCAGAGCTGCGACCGCTTGGTCGAGTGTTGAATACACGCGAGCAGGCTTGTTTGGCTTGAGGTACGTGTTGATGTACGCAAGACCTGTAGTTCCAATCTGGTCACCGTATTGGAATGTCTTTAGATCAGCAGGTGAGTGGTTGGTAACAATCTTGCTGGTCTTAAGTGCAACGAGTGATTGGTTCACGTCGTAGTAGCTCTGTGAAAAAGTAACTACTTTTGCGCGGTCTGGTGTGTCAGAGATTTCGTTGATGTCAAAGTCGAATGACTTCTTGCCAGGGGTGTAGCTCGAGTCGAATGGAACAGAGACCCACTTCACGTTGCTCTTAGATACTCCAAGAACATTCGCAATTGCGTACACCATTGCTGATTCGTAACCCTTGCCGCTGCTTGGCTTGTTGTCAACGAACCACGGTGTGTAAACCGGGTTGTCAGTGGCAACGGTGAGCGTGCCTTTTTTGAATTCTTGTGAAGTGATGGTTGATTTGCATGTGTCGAGTGTTGGTGCGCTGGTGGCGCTGGCGCCTCCAAGTGACACGGCACTGAGTAGTGATGCACCGAGAACTGCGGCTAGAGCAATACGAATTGAACGCATGGGGTTCCCCTTCTGAATGTTGAAATGAGTGTAACGCTGGTTCGTAGGGCGCGTTTTGGACGATTTCTCGCCGCGGCCCAAATTCACTAAGATGGCCTGGCTGGGAGAGGTGGGTGAGTACGGTTTAAACCACATTCCTGCTAAGAATGCGGCCTGGGAAACCGGGCCCGAGGGTTCAAATCCCTCCCTCTCCGCCATTAACACCGAGCGCCCAGCGCTCGGTGTTGTTATGTCAATAGGAGACACGCTTGAGGTACTGGATAGAAACACTCGGCTGTCCCAAGAACCACGTGGACTCGGACAAGCTCGCCGGACTTCTCGTGTCCCAGGGCTACACCCTCGCCGACAGCGCAGAAGAAGCCGAACTTGTTGTTGCCAACACCTGCGCGTTTATTGAAGCCGCACGTGAAGAATCAATCGAAACTGTTCTTGATCTTGCTGAGCGCAAACTAGGAAATGCCCGCCTCGTTGTAACTGGCTGCATGGCTGAACGCTACGGCGACGAACTAGCAGAAGCACTTCCTGAAGTGGACCTCGTTGCTGGATTTGGTGAAAGCCTCACCGAACAAATTATTCCTTCAACTCCAGTTGCACTTCGCAAGCGTCCAACACCCGCTTTCGACTTGCTTAATCTTCCTCGCCCAGCATCAAAAGCTCCATGGGCCTACGTGAAGATTGCTGAAGGTTGTGACCGTCGTTGTGGGTTCTGTGCGATTCCAACATTCCGCGGTGACCAACGATCGCGTTCGACAAATGAAATTCTCACTGAAGCACGTGCACTCGTTGAAGGTGGAGCAAAAGAAATAGTTCTTATTGCCCAAGACCTTGCGAGCTGGGGACATGACCGTCGTCGTGCCGCACTTGGTGAAGCAGTTGAAGTACTTGATGAAGGTGGAACACAACCCCTCATTGATCTCACCAGAGCACTCAGCAAAGAAGTTGAAAGAGTTCGCCTCTTGTATCTCTACCCGTCGGGTCTGACTAGTGGTCTTATTGAAACAATTCTTGAAACTGGCGTTCCGTACTTCGATTTATCTTTACAACACGCATCACGTCACATGCTTCGTGCCATGAAGCGCTGGGGAGATGGTGATCGCTTCTTAGAGCGAATTGCAGCAATCCGTTCTGCTGATCCAGACGCCACTTTTCGCTCATCATTCATTCTGGGGTATCCGGGTGAAACTGAAGACGACCAGCGCGAGCTGCTCGAATTTATTGAGGCGGCACAACTCGACTGGGCCGGCTTCTTTACGTTCTCCAAAGAAGAGGGCACCCATGCGAATGGACTCGGAGACCAAGTTCCTCATGAAC
>Ga0194037_1000918_pt1 | contig 22458 bp, 21 predicted proteins | sample JunL306m_MetaG_FD_148653 | JGI IMG/M metagenome (GOLD analysis project Ga0194037, IMG submission 148653) | Anoxic zone freshwater microbial communities from boreal shield lake in IISD Experimental Lakes Area, Ontario, Canada - Jun2016-L304-6m | ecosystem: Environmental > Aquatic > Freshwater >...
CCAGGTAGTAGTCCGCCACTTGCAGGAAGGTGTTGACCGCAGCCGGCTCGTAACTCTGTCCTGTCACCCAGGCGCTGATCGTGCCGAGCGCCGGCAGCATGGCAGCATCCGGCTTGAGGAAAAAGCCGGGACCACGCAGTGCGGCCCAATCGGCCAGTTCATCTTCCCCGGCTTCGACTTCGTCGCCGACCTTTTCAATGCTGAACAGCCGCTGCGTGTCGTTGTTGACGATCAGCCACTCCCAGAATGCCGGGCAGAAGTCGAGCCCGTAATGGAGGTTCTTTGCCTGAATAAAGACGTTGGCATCGAGAAGGTAGGTCATCAAGCCACCCCCAGACTGTGCCCCAGCTCGTGGAAGGTGGCAAGTTTGGAGAAGCCGAGTAGCCGGAAGGCGTCACGGTGGAGCGTTTGCCCCTCAAGGGTGCTGACCACCAAAGCGCGGGCAAACCGCTTGCTGACTCGCACCGCCTGGGTCAGGTAGAAGTTGCCGCCGCTCCCGGACGGGGCGATGCTCCGCAGGTGTTCCAGTTCCTCGCGGTAAGCCTGCCAGAGCTGTTCCCGACTGATGCCGCCGGCATCGTGAATCCGGCGAAGAATAACTAGGGTGCTTACCTTGAACCGCCGTGCTAGTCGGTTCATTTCCTCGCGCAACGGACTGGCCGGTCGATACTCATCATAAATTGCAGCAAGGGGTACCAGCAACTCAGCGGCAACCCGGTTGCACCACTGCTCGACTGTATGGTCCGGCGTCAGCACTGCCTGGGTATCAGATACTGCCGACTGGCCGAGCCAAATATGGGCCAGTTCGTGGGCAAGGGTGAACATCTGGGCCGCCTTGGTGTCGGAACCGTTGATGAACACCAGTGGTGCCAGGTTGTCGGAAATGGCGAAGCCCCGAAATTCCTGAGGGTCAAGCTTGCGGTGGGTGTTGCTCCCCACAATACCGCTCACCATCACGAGAACGCCACGGCTGTCCGCCAGCTCAATGAACCGGCGCAGGGCATCAGACCAAGTTGGCATCTGTCGTCGCTCATCGAGATCGAACCCCAAGGTGTGGCGAATGTTCTCAGCAGTAGCAACCACATCACTGTTCACGTCCACGGAACCGACGAAGGAAAGCGGAACATTGCCAGAGGAACGGGCAAAATCCCGGTACCACTCCTGGCGTTGCTGACAGATATAGACAGTATCAAGAAGGTTCGGGCTTGGGCAGTGCAGTTGCCTGGTATCGGCTGTGCGGAAATCCGGAATCGGCACCTGCTCCACCGGCGGCTCCGGCAGGAAGAGGTAGCCGATAGGGGTGTGGGTAGCCTTGGCGAAGCTCTCCAACTGCTTCAGGGTCGGCTTGGCCGCCCCTTGCGTCCAGAGTTCTAGCTTGGGAAAACGGTGCAGCAGCGCTTCCGGCTCAATGCGGGAGCGCTCGCAGGCCCAGCGGAACATATGGGGTTGGATTATAACGGAGTTCATGTCCCAATTCCATTCATCAATGGGTCCGCTTCTTTAGGGATGCCCATTGTTCTTCTTTCTGTGCATAGCGCTCAGCAACCTGTTTTATTGCCACACAGTATTCCGGCAAAAAACCATTGCGATCAGGCTGCATGATGCTTTCTGCAAGTTCGCGTGCTTTTTTTGCAGAAATCTGATTTGCTCCTCTTCGCTTTATCCCGTATGCTCTCAGTTCCCGCTCCCGTAACTCGACTAAAACCCTGTGATTCAGTTTGAGTGCATCAATGGTTTTTTCGGCAGCTTTGTCTCCGGCAACGGAATTAACCTCTCCATTCGAGTTGTATTGAAATCGAGTTTCGCACGTACCTTGAAGAGGTGAAACGAAATTGTCGACCTGAACGTCATATGCATCTTTATGAAGCGCACCATAGCCGGGATTGGACTTGCCCTGAGGTGGAAAGCAGGCAAGAAGATTCTGGTAATCGACTTCGAGGGGTTTTGTTTGCGGATTCTTTTTTGTGATCGTGCGTGGTCGTATATGTTCTATGTGGCAGTCATTGATGGTTTGCAGACGTCTCATTGTGTAAGCGCACACGTGGTACTGTTCCACCAATAATGCTTCTTTCACCGCAACAGTAGGGAATGTGCTGCCATGCCCGTAAAAAAGATTTTCTGGAGTATCCCTGTTTTCGCGTTTCCAGTCGCGCAACTCCTTTGGCTCGGGGCTCTTTCGGATATACCTCATTTCCCGATCCTCGTATAGCGCTCTATCAAGGCACTGGCTTCCGCCAAGTCAGGGTGATCCCCCTCTATAAAACGACGAGCTTCCTGAACCCTTTCTTTTGCCTCGTCGAATCTATCGTTTTCAATCAAATCAAATATCTCTTCTGTTAGACGCTTAATCTCGGAATTTTGGTCCTCGGCATCCATGACATGCCGTAAAATCCAATTTGAATCCATACCATAAGATTGCTGAATTAGTACTGGACGATGATTGTTTAAAAGGATAATTTCATCATGAGAAACCTCGCCAATTATCTGAGGAGAGTGGGAAGCTACAATAAATTGAACTGACGGAAAAGTGCTCCGCAAATTTGCAACAATTCGTCGTTGCCAAGAAGGGTGTAAATGTTCGTCAAGCTCATCAATAAGGACTATTCCAGGTGTCCTGTTAAGAGCCTCGTCTCCCAACTCCGGATTTAACTGTGAAATTTTATAGGCTAAGTCACCAACAAGAGAGATTATGTTCTTGTATCCATCGCTTAAATATTTAAATGGAATTATTTCACCATTTTTGTTTGTAAGCATAAGACTATCGTGTTTTAAGCTGTATCGCAATTTTTCATTTTCAAACAAACACGATCTAATTGCAGACAACACAAGTCTAAATGATTCTGATTTTTCTTCTTCATCAATCTCTATGCGACGCTGATGCCGCATCCATCGTAATAAATCGCGAGGGCTACATCTGTCGTCAACACTGTAGTGATATCCGGTTTTTCTGAACGAAAAGAACTCAACATCAGATACTTCTTCCTTTATCGAAGCAAAATCTTGTGGCGCAACAGGCTTGACCTTGAATTTTTCAAGAGAATTCCTGGTATCTCGTGGTTCCGTCCACAGTCTACCCGCTCCATAAAATGAGATGACCGGGAACACAACGTGTTCGCCGTTCATTTCCTTGGTATTGTAGCCTTCCGCAATAGCCTTGATTTTATTTGCTTCTCGTTGGGTCGTTCTGCCGCCTAGACCGTCAAGAGTACGTTTCCATGGTATGGTTTTACCGTCAATACTACCAAGGGCTTGTACAACTACTGGAAATTGTGGGGACACAAAATATCTTTGATCAACAAACTTAACAAGTCTACGAATATCGTTGTCTTGAATATTGCGCGAATCATACCCACGTATGCCAAGAAACCAACTACCCATTGCAACAGCCAAGGCATTCAGCATTGCTGTTTTCCCTGCTCCATTTTCACCGACAATAAGATTGAATTTCGGTGAAAATACAAATTCCATATCTTCATAACATCTGAAATTTTTCAGAATAAGTCGATCAATGCGCATGTCGAACCTCCTTGTGGGAGTCTGTTCCGTTAATATTAAGCTTCCCCGTCACCGCCGCCGCTATCAGTGCCGTACGGCGTTCGCGCAGCAGAGTGATGGTTCGTTCGGTGGCGGCTTTCAGTGCATCGAGTTTGGCGGATTCGGTTTTTAAGTATTCAGCAATAGCTCGTTGTTCCTCAACTGGCGGCACTGGAAACCAGATTTCGTAGAGCCCTTCAGGATATAGCCGCAGACGAGAAGACCAGACACCTTTTGAGTAGCGTATTACTTCCTGAGCGAAGACCGGCATTCTAACCAAGTAGTCAAGATAGTCCGGGTCAAGTCTGTCGCCCGGTTCATAAACGTGGTAGGCAGGGCTGACGATGCCACGTTGAGGGGAAACCCCCATTGCGCCCATCCAAGCCCAAAGCGTATTGATGACGAGATCTCCGGCTTCGCAGATTTTGCTTCCTTCTTGGCTTTCGGCCATGAACATATTGACGTTTTTTTCAGATCGAGTCGTGACACCCGTAAAGTGCGATACCGTCAACATCTCTTCATCGCCGAACTCAGACCGAATATCGCGCTCCGTGAACAACCATTTTGCCCGTTCGATCTCCCAATGCTCCGGCACCGGCCCAAGCCAGGAGATACCGGATTCCTTGAGTTGTACTGTGCGGTCAATGCCGCGGGTTATGGCGGTAGTGATGAGAGCACGGCGTTTTTCGGCAAGCAGGTTGAGATAGTTTTCCTTGGCGGCAATTAAGGAGTCGATACGGGCGGTTTCGCGGTCGAGAAAGTCGGCGATCTGTTCCTGTCGTTCAACGGGAGGAACAGAAATGCAAATATCACCAAGTTCCGAAGAGTTGATCGCCGGATAACTGATGCCAACAGAACGTGAAACTACTTCATGGATAAATGAGGGTTCGCGTAAAGCAAATTTACAAAACTTTGGGTGCAGCATTGGATTAGGTCGAACAACGGCAAATCCTGTTGAAACTATGAGGTTTTCAGGTGGGTTTTCGATCGCGGCAATAGCGTGCAAGTATGTTCTCACCGTGGAAATGATAACGTCTCCATGCTTGACGCACCTGCGAGCACGGCTTGGGGCATTCTCAAACGCATACGTCACAACATCGTGGATTGTTCCGCTTGAATCTACATTGCCAATATCAATGTACTGCAACTCGTAATCAGGAGATGTCGACTCCGGCAGTGCTTCATAGTTGATGGATGCAACATACTTCAGACGTTTTCTTCCCCAACCTGTTATTTGCGATACGCTCATACCTTCACCATTCTGTTGAAATCTCAAGTGTCATAACTCCCCCTGACCCCCTCTTGTCTCAAGAGGGGGACAGGGGGAGTTATTGCCGGCAGTTCCACCGCTGTCACAACTTGGCGTCCCTCCCCTTAAGCTAAGGGGAGGACAGGAGGGGTTATGATAACTCACGCCGTCACCTCACGCAGTAACCGTACGATCTCCTCTTCCGCCTTCTGCAAATCCTCATCAATCGCGGCCAGCGACCGGGGGGGAGTGTAGGTGTAGAAGTGCCGGTTAAAGTTGATCTCATAGCCGGTCTTGGTCTTGTCGTGATCTATCCAGGCATCAGGGACATGGGGGAGGACTTCGCGCCGGAAGTAATCGGCAATCTTTTCCTTGAGCGGCACGTTTTCAAAGTCGCGGAGCTTGGAGTCGGCCTCGAAGACGATCTCGCCGCCCCGTTTGGAGGCAATGACCGGCGCTGCAGCCGGGTCGGTCTCGGTGAAGACCTCGCGGAAGAACTTCACTTCCGGCGCCCGCCAGAGTGAATCGCATTTCTTCAGCAGTTTTTGCACACTCTCCCAGACTTTATTCCAGTCATTCCGTACCTCACGTCCAAGTGCCTTGTCGATAGCCTGCATATCGTCAAGCAGGTGGGGGCAACCGTCGAGAAACTGCTCCTTGCGCTCCAAGGTAATCTGGAACTTCAGGCGAAGCGGACGTTCTATGGTCAGGCGGGCATATCCGAACTCGGCGTTATCAAAAATATTGCTGGTTTCCATCTGCCGCAGGTCGCCAAACTCTTTGACAACGGCGGTGATATCATCTGAAGAAAGCTCCCGTCTCTTATCTCCCAAGGCTCGGCGTAACGGAACCCAGCGGCTGCGGGCGTCAATGAGCTGAATCTTCCCTTTGCGGGTCTCATCTTTCCGATTGGTAACAACCCAGATATACGTGCCGATGCCGGTGTTGTAGAACATTTGCTCCGGCAGGGCGACAATGGCCTCCAGCCAGTCGTTTTCAATGACCCATTTCCGGATTTCACTCTCGCCGGAACCGGCCCCGCCGGTAAACAGCGGTGAACCGTTGAAGACAATGGCAAGCCGCGAGCCGAAACGGTCTTCCTTCAGATTGACCGGCTCGAATTTGCTTATCATGTGCAACAGGAACAACAGAGCGCCATCATTCACACGGGGAAGGCCGGGTCCGAAGCGCCCTTTGAACATCAGTTTCTGCTGTTCCCGGACTATTTCCTTTTGCTGCTTCTTCCAGTCAACCCCGAAGGGGGGATTGGCCAGGAAGTAGTCGAAGCGTTCCCCGGAATACTGGTCCTCAATCAGTGAATCGCCAAACCGGATGGCGCTGTTTTCATGCCCCTTGATGAGCAGGTCCGAAGCCGCCACCGCATAGGACCGCTTGTTATAGTCCTGTCCGTACACCCACAGTTGCGCCTGGGCGTGGTGGTCGTGCATGTAGTTCTGGGACTCGGCCAGCATGCCGCCGGTGCCGCAGGTAGGGTCAAGCAGCTTTCGGACCGTCCCGGCCTTGGTGAGCAGTGCATCATCATTGATAAACAACAGATGCACCATGAGCCGGATTACTTCACGGGGGGTGAAATGATCCCCGGCGGTCTCGTTGGCTTGCTCGTTGAACCGCCGGATGAGGTCTTCAAAGATGTTCCCCATCTGAAGATTGTCAACTACGTCGGGATGCAGGTCCGCCTCACAGAACCTGGAGATGACGAGATACAGAATGTTTGCCTCGCGCATCCTCTCAATTTCATTGGTGAACTCGAAATACTCGAAGATTTTCCGTACATTCTCGGAAAAGCCGCTGATATACGACATCAGATGCTTGTCAATGTTATCCGGATCGCCTTTCAATTTCTTGAAATTCAACGGCGAATGATTATGGAACTTCTGCCCGGCAGCCTTGTTGAGCAGTTTGTCGAGCGCCTCCCCCTGATACTTATCCTTATAGCGCTCATACTCTCGCAAGACCTTGTCTTTCGACTCCTCAAGCACACAGTCGAAACGGCGTAAAATGGTAAGCGGCAACATGACCCGTTCGTACTGCGGCGGACGGTACGGCCCCCGCAACAGGTCAGCAATACCCCATATAAAATTGGACAAGTCATAGTGGGTCATGAATCGGGGAACCTCTGGTAGGAAAATATTCGGAATAACCTGATTTTAATACTACATTCAGTTTGATTCCTCAATTGAAAAGACGTCTCTTGTATCTCTCCGAAGGAAAGAATAATTGAAAGGTCGGGGGTAGTTGTCATTATTCACACGGTCATATATTTCTTTACTTCTAACCTCTCTATGCTCTTATCTCCCCTCTACCTCTTTTTTATTAAATACTCTTTTCTTGAAATAAAAAGAATCATGTTCAGCATGTACATCATGTGCAACCTGACGAAATCATTATTTAAAATACTATGTACATAAATTTTGTCATGTTCAGCATGTACATAAATTTACTTTAAATATCGTGTAACCCGTTGTTTTTTCGTTCTCGGTCATCATGTCGCGTCGGTTGTTACCGGCGAAGGTCGCCGGAAATGATCGCGCCGACAGGTTTGTGAAGAGCGTCGGGCCGGGTCGCTCTGGGGTTTTATGGGGGCCGGTCGCAATCGGTAAGAATGCCGAATAGAGCGCCGCCGGTCGTTTTGTGCGGTGGTCGCCAGTCGTTGACCGTTTTCAAGGGTGTCGTGTCAATTTTTCCGGAATCTGCCGCTGGAGAGGACACATATGCTATCATTGAGGTTACGTTGTGTCAGAATTGAAGCATCTGAACCTCTTTAGCCGCCAAGTTTCGCCAGTAACTGACTCCGCATCTCCCGCCCCTGGTCATCCGTTTTTACCACCATGATGAAGCGGCCCTTGCCGTTGCCGGCGGCCTCCCAAAGTTCACCGATGTTCCTTGCTTCCAGGGTCCGCGTCAGGTCGGTATAGATCGCCCCTTTGTACTCGATGATAAACAGGCTCCCGTCGTGCAACCGGGCCACAAAATCCGGATAGAACCGCCCTGTTGCCCGTGCCAGCCAGAAGGCGTCATCACCGTACGCCGGATTGCGTACCCACCATGTTACCTGGGGAAGGGATTCAATCTGTTGAGCGCAGTGGAGTTCTTCGTCGGAGTCGAAGCCGCCCACCGTTGGATAGTAATGCTTCTTGGGTTTCCACCGCCCGTGGTAGTAGGTCGCTGTCTGTTGCCTTCAGCCAGACACTTATAAAAGGCGGTTTCCGCCCCATGCAGTCGGGCGGCTTGCAGGTAGGTTTCCAGCGTGTTGAGGGTATCTTTCTGATAATCCTTCAGATCAAGCATGCAACTACCCTTTCCCCAAGAGCTTCCGGATTGCCCCGACAAACTCCCGTCCTTCTTCCACCTTCAGGGAAGCGTCCGGCTCACTATCATTCATATGACAATGCCCTCCTGCTGGACATGCCGATAAAATGAAAGTCCCTTGTCAACGGCGCTGACAAATTTCTCCTCGCAGAAGACTTTCAAAGAAATGACCGGTTTGAAATCATGGTCCCACATGAGATTGTAGGTGAGATCGTCGAGAACCTGTTCCAGCTCGGGAGTCTTTACGTCGACCAGCGCCACAAGGTCCAGATCGGAATCTTCCGGCGCATCGCCTCGCGCCCGTGAGCCGTACAAGATCATACGGCGCACATGCGGCGCAATATCCTCCGGCAGCCGCCGCTTCAACTCTTCAATCAACTTCTTATCAAGTTCACCCATGATCGCTCCTATCGTGCCTTGATATCGTAGGGGGTCTGCTTGAAGATGATCTCTTCATCCTTCAAGCGCTCGGTTGACAGGCGGCAGGTTTCGCCATAAATCACCTTCGGCCCATCATGGGACGGGAGCAGCGCCAGCACCCTTGAGGTCAGCACATTCCCGCCGTCGGGTCGCTTGTCCCCCAGAATGCCGTTGAACAGCAGATAATAGGCAAAGGCGGAACGGGTGTTATAGGGGGATTGATGTAGATGCATTTCACCTGCCCGGCATAGTAGGGGAGCAGCGCCTTGAGGGCGTCCAGGTTATCACCCTGAATGAGCATGTTTCCGGAGTCGGCGTCACCGGCGGACAGTTCCGGCACGGCCTCCAGCAACCGGTACGGCGCATGTTGTGAACTCTTCAGGTCACGGTCACGGGTAAGCCAGGTAAGAGTCGGCACAGCGGTCCTTTCAGTCGGTCATGAGGGAACAGTACCACACACCCGTTCCCATTCCGAACACGGCTATTTCCAATCAACCAACTTGAGACCGGTAACTCTGCTGAATTCGTCTGTATTGTTCGTTACCAATATGAGATCCCGCGTTAATGCCTGGGCAGCGATCAGCATGTCATAGGGGCCGATTATCTTCCCGCGTCGTTTTAGGTCTGATCTGATCTTTCCAAACTCCTCCGCGTCATCATCATTGAAGTCAAGAATTTGGAATGGAGCAAGAAACTCCGTCAAGGATAACCTGTTCTTTTCAATATACCGGCTGCTGTAAACACCGAACTGCAATTCCGCAACCGACACACTCGAAAGATATACACCATCGTCAATTGCACTTCTGAGACGAGCGAGCACGTGCTCCGGTTTCTTGTTCTTCAGGAAAATACAGATATTAGTATCCAAGAGATACATCAGGGTTCATCTCTCTCTTGCATGGGCGGCTGTTCTCGTCCGTTCTCCATAAAGTCCGCGGTGAATCCGTTTAGTCCACTTAGAAAAGTTTCCCAAACTCGGTCCTTGGGAAAAAGAATGACTGACTCTCCAACCTTTTGAATGAAGACGTCTGTTCCTTTAAAATTGAATTCCTTGGGTAGTCTGACTGCCTGGCTTCGTCCATTTACAAATAGTTTGGCTGTTTGCATCTCGTACCTCCAAAGCCCAAGTATACATCACGATATATACCTGATCAACACTGATAAAGCAACCAGGATCATTATCTTTTCCGCTCCATAACATGATATTTCTTCGGAGCACGGTTCACCGCGCCTTGATGTCATAGGTGTCACCGCCGCCGAAATCCCCCCCTGTTCACCCTCAATGACCTTACGCAGTCGCGGGGCGCAATGGGTAACGGCATGCTCTCCCATCTCGATACCGATGTATCACCGTCCCATCTTGTGCGCCACCGCCGCCGTGGTGCCGGAGCCGAGGAAGGAATCGAGAACGAGGTCGTTGGGGTTGGTGGAAAGCTCAAAGACTTTAAGGGGCAGTCAGGTTCGACTTTTTTGCTTTTCTTGAGACGCGAATAGCAGAAAGTTAATCTGCCCCCTACGTCCCCAAGGCATGTAACTACCCAAAAGTAAAGCCAATACATGCCTGGCTCTACCCGTGGCGAATATCCTGACGGGATGCCTGAGGTACAAAAAGACCTCGGAGGTTTCTCAAACCTTCGAGGTCTTGCTGTCCCAGGCGCCCTGTCGGTCGCCCCTACGGAATTCTTCTTATACACTGCGGGGACCCCCACATTTAGGTGTCGTCAATCGAATAATATTGTAACTATTTGTATTTTAAAAGCTATTTAAATACATTTCTAAATGATACCCCTAAAAATACCCCATAAAAAATTTAGCTTTTTTGAGCATATATCATAATAACTCAACAATTTTAACATCATATGCTATCATTGAGGTTACATTGTGTCAGAATCGTCACCGGGCAAGGAAGGGTGTGGGGAAGGGGTAATAAGTCTTGGCTTGTGCTTCCGGCGGCCACTTTCAGCGAGGAGTTGAGAGTGAATATTGTTGATGAATTGAAAGCGGTTGTGGTATATACTTCAGTTTACCTAGTCCTTGCAGGTCGAACCGTCACCGTATGGTATGCTTGTCTGGCAACCGCCAGACTAGACCGCAAGGGCGTCCCTAATCTCTCCCGCAACGCTTGCCGAATTCAAAGACGTTCTGAAACATTGCCCGCCATCGGCGGGCATTTTTGTGGTTGTCTTCCCGATAGGAACGGGCGATTGCGCCGGCGGCCATATCCGGCTTTACGTCGCTACCGTCTCTATCACAACCTTGGACAACTCCTGACTCGTCACGATTCTCATAATGTTCGCATCAAAAGCCCGCTTGAATTCCGGGTCTTGAGCGTAGAGCCTGTAGAGGTCCAGCTCTTTCTTGCGTTGCTGACTGACCGCCTGACTGATAAGTTTTTCCATGGCGATGCGGCTGTTCTGCTGGTCTTGGTTGTCAAAGACATGAGTCCGGTAGTTGGAATGCGACATGACATGCTGGGCGATAGTGATGAATTTGATCCGCATCTCTTCCGGAGTGGCTTCCCAACCGGAAAACCACCGTTCATTGAATTGCCGGATGATTTCGTCCAGAGGGTCAACCGGCCCGCCAGGCCCGACTCCGCGTGGGTCCGGATTCTGCGGATCAAGTTCAGAGTCGCTGTCATCCAGGCCAATGCTATACCCGATTTTGACTCGTCCCAGGCCGTAGGTCGATAAATCAACGCTCTCCAGCAGTTCATCCAAGGTGTCCATGTCCTTATCCCTGATCTTCAGTTTCGGAATGAGGAACTTGAGGAACCAGTGCAGTTTCTCCCATTCAATGTTGTCGAACGGCATAATGCAGGCGAGTTGGGCGTAGATTTTCACGAACTGTTTCGCCTTGATCTTGAAGTCGGCCTTGGCGTCGTCCGACAGTTCCAGTTCATGATCGAACCGCGCCGCGCAGGTGTCGATGATCGGGCTGAGGTATTCCGCCTCGGTTCCGGAGAAATAGAGGGTACTGAAATGCTCCACGTCGTCCCACTCATAGACGCCGACCTCGTCCAGCTTCTCCCGGAGGTCATGGAGCACGTTGACGTTGGTCGCCTTGGAAAGCGAGGTTGAGGTGTAGTAGGGATCGAAGGCTTCCTTGATGTCGTCGGTGGAATTGAAGAAATCGAGGATAAAGGTGTCTTCCTTGCGTTTGTCCAGCGCGTGACAACACCGGTTCAACCGAGAGAGCGCCTGCACCGCCATGACTCCTTGCAGCTTCTTGTCCACGTACATGGTGGAGAGCTTTGGCTGATCAAAGCCGGTCAGATACTTGTTGGCTACCACCAGCAGGCGGTATTCGTCGGAATCGAATTTCTCCTCAATCTCTTTCGAGGGGAAACCGTTGATGGACTCTTCGGTGTATTCGATGCCGTTGACCGTTTTCTTGCCGGAAAAGGCGATCATCGCCTTGAAGGGGTGCCCCTTGAGCGCGTCGCGCACCGCGAAGTAGTAGTTGATTGCCGCTTCGATGTCCCGAGTCACCACCATCCCCTTTGCCTTGCCTTTGAGCCTCTTCGGCCCCACTACCCGCTCCAGGAAGTGGCTGACCATGATGTCGGCCTTGACGGCAATGGTCTCCCGGTGTCCCTCCACATAGGCCCGAAGCTTCTTCTGCGCCTTGGCGCTGTCGAACAGGGGGTTTTCGAGGATCGATTTCCGGATATCGTAGTAGCTCTGGTAGGTGGTGTAGTTGCCCAGAACGTCGAGAATAAACTCCTCTTCGATGGCCTGCTTCATGGAGTAGAGGTGGAACGGCACGAACTTCCCGTCCGGGGTCTTCTCTCCGAACCGTTCCAGGGTGGCGTTCTTGGGGGTGGCGGTGAAGGCGAAGTATGAGGCGTTGTCCCGCATCTTCCGTCGCTTCATGATCTCCAGAATAGCGTCCTGAACCTCATCTTCATCGGCCCCCAGGGTGTGATTGAGGGTATCGGCGGCGGTTCCGCTCTGGGAGCTGTGAGCCTCGTCGATGATGACCGCGAACCGCTTGTCGGAAAGGTCGTCGATGCCGTCGACAATATGGGGGAATTTCTGGATGGTAGTGATGATAATCTTCTTGCCGTTCTCCAGGGACTGTTGCAACTCCTTGGAACTGGTGGCGTGAGCAATGATATTTTTGATCTCGGAAAACTGTCCGATAGTTGTCGCGGCAATGCCGTTGACAAAGAGCGCCATATCGATTGACTTGAGCGGTATGTGGCATCGTTACTGGACATTGCCGGAACGAAAGTGGCTGTCGTGCAGAAACGGGCCGAGAAAAAAGATTACCTTGATATTGACGTCCTCTTGCGGCATGGCATCGATTTACCGACCGCGTTGGCAGCCGGTCGCGTCATATATGGCCGTAGCTTCAACCCCATGATTACGTTGAAGGCGCTGGCCTTTTATGATGATCTGCCGACACTGCCCACTGACGTGCGAGAGCGCTTGAGCGCTGCCGTTGCTATAATTGACCCGTCCCGCCTGCCCATACTCACGCCTTACGCCACGCGGACGGATGAGAAGGAACCCGCGCCATGAAACCTTTACCCGTAACGCCGGAAATATTAAATGTGGCGCGTCGTGTCGTTTGGTTCAGGGAGCCGGAGGAAGAGCTTGCTGATCCAGTGCATTTTCTTGAGCATGTCATGAGTCTTGGCACGGTTGAGGATATAACGGCGCTGCAAGACATCGTGGGGAAAGACGAATACCGCGAGGTTTTAGAAAATGCTCCCCCTGGGATCTTTGATGCACGATCTTGGGCCTATTGGCATCTGAAATACGGACGCCAACCCGCCCCGCCTTTGCCGAGCCGTGCCGGTCTTCGACCGGTACGGCCGGTTCAATAAGGATTCATTGCCGTTTGCCTTATCCCCCCTCACCCTGTCCCTCTCCCACAAGGGGAGAGGGGACGTAGTGCGTGACGGTAGTGTTGAAATTGTTGCGGTTTATCCGAGGTAATCGCCATGTAACCCCCTATAAACCCGCACAAAATCTCCCTCTCCCCTCAGTGGGAGAGGGTCGGGGTGAGGGGTGGTTTTGGCTATTCCGGAATTTTGATTTTTCCTGTGACGGCATGTGAGATGATGCATGACTTGAGTTCAATAAGTAAACAGATTTCCTTCTCTAAAGCGTCCAACATCTCGCCAAAATTTGATTGTATCGATTGCTCATAGGCTACAATTTGTTTCTGTTCTCCGATTGGAGGATAAGTCAAGTATGCGTCACTCAAAGACTGAGTATTCAGATTATAATTACCGGCAGATGTTCGTGCGCTATGTGTCAGATAATCTTGAACGGATGCGGAAGCCATGGCGGTAACGAGAAACTGAGGTTCAATATTTTTTTGAGGTGTAACTTTTATCAAGTAAGAGGCAAACATGAATCTTTTAGTGCCTTTTATTAAAGCACATCGCCCCACTAACTGAGGATTCCCATTTGTTCTCACAATCAAAATGTCGTCATCTTGTAGCAGATAATTATCTTCTTCTTGTTTGGACAACTTCGCATATTTCAAGTCTTCAAGAACTAAATATCCTTTGCTTATGTTTGGTATCCGCAACACCGGAATCCCTGTGCTTTCAGTATTGCAATCCACAGAGGTTCCATACATAAATCCTTTCGCTACATATTTCAACTTTTTGACATCCCAATGCCCCGGCGCCTCCCCAATCCACTCCACCCCGCTATCGCGCATGGGCGCATCGGGATTCAGCCCCTTGGTCACGGCCTGATTGATCAGAATGGCTTTCTACTCTTTGAGCAACTCGATCAAGCGCTGCTTCTTGGCGATGGCTTCGTCGATCTCGGCGGTCTTCCGGTCGAGGAAGGTGGCGATGCGCTCCTGGCATGTTCGGTCAGGTAACGGTAGAGGAATATGTTTGAAGTCTTCATAGTGCATATCCCACTGTCCGACTCGTACACCGTAGGATAGGGCGTTATAAACTCCGATGTATTGCTGAGAACGTAGCAGATAGTGGAGAAATTTCGGGTAGACTCGATCCGCGTCTACTCTACAGGTAATGTAAGCCGGGCTCACTATCCCTTTATGCTCGCTGACTCCCATTGAACCTTGCCAAGCCTTCATCTTGTTGACGACCAAATCGCCCTCGTTCACAACCTTGTAACCCGTGGTATCAAGAGAGGTGGCGTTATGGTTATCATCTCGCGAATCTTTTGGGATTACGCCATATTCGCGATACACCGAAAGCACCTGTAAGTTCGGCTGCCCCTTTTCACTCTTGAGCTGTGTCACCGCCCGGATAGTTTCCAATGACCAGTCACTTGGTATCTCCCCAAGCCACTCAACGCCGCTCTCCCGATAAGCCTCATAACGCGGAAAATCCATCACCGCGCCCCCCCGAAACTCACCAGCTTCTTCAACAGCCCCTCGGTCTCCGCCTCCAGCGTCAGAATCTCCCGCGTCACCTCTGCCAGCGACCGCAACGGCTTGTGCTGGTAGAAGTACTTGTTGAAGCTGATCTCGTAGCCGATCTTGGTCTGCTCCAGGTTGATCCAGGCTTCCGCCTCATGGGGGCGCACTTCCCGCAGGAAGTAACCGTGGATGCTCTCCTTCAGCGGCACATTCTCGGTGTCGCGCAGCTCGGCCTCGCTTTCATACTCCAGATACTCCCCCTTGCTCTTTGTCGGCCAATACCCAAAGTCCGGCAACTGCGCCTGAGTGCAGGAGAATCCGGCCAACAGTTCATCCAGTTTCTTGCCGCTCAACGTATGAATCTTCTTGATCACCCGTTCGGCCTTCTCGTCATACCAGCTCACCGCATTGAGCAATTGATTCATTTCGCCGGCGGTGAGCTTGATCTTGTTGGTCTTGAGGCAGGCCGCGACCCTTTCAGTGAACCGGTTGAAATCCATGAACAGTTCCTGTCCCACTGACTTCATCACCAGTTCTGCCGTTTCCAGCAGGGCTTTTTGATAGGCCCATAGCGCCGGATCGAACAGCGCCTTGCGGTTCTTCGCCGTCAGGTTCAGCTCCTCTTTTTCAATGTGCGCCTCGATCGTCTTACGATGGTCCGCCAACGTTGCATAAATCTCGTCTCCCCATTTCTCCCAGGCCCACTCCATGACCTCCCGTAGCGCCGGGACAAAGCGGAGCGTGGCGATCCGGTCCGGGGTCAACTGGGCCGCCTTGCGGCTGGGACGTTCGATTGTGACCTTGAAATAGCCGAAGTCGCTGTTGTCAAAGACCTTGGAGACGCCGTCATGGGGCATGTCGAGATAGAGTTGGGTAATCTCCCGGATATGCTCGGGGGCAAATTCACAATTCTTGGCCCCCAGGTTTTTGCGCAGCTTGCGGTACATCTGAGAGGCGTCGATGAGTTGCACCTTGCCGCGCCGCTGCTCCGTCTTCTTGTTGGAGAGCACCCAGATATACGTGGTGATGCCGGTGTTGTAGAAGAGGTTGTTCGGCAACTGGATGATTGCCTCAAGATAGTCATTCTCGATGATATGACGGCGGATGTTGCTCTCCCCGCCGCCGGCGTCGCCGGTGAAGAGGGATGAGCCGTTGTGGACCGAGGCGATGCGCGATCCGGCGGGGCCTGTGTCCAACTCCTTCATCTTGTTGACCATCTCTATGAGAAAAAGGAGCTGGCCGTCGGAAGAACGGGGAATGGCGGGGACGGTCTCCATGTCGCCGCGAAAATCCTTCAGCGCTACCTCGAAACGGCGGTCCACCACCTCCTTGCCGTCGACAATATGCTTCTGGTCGCCGGCCCATGATTTGCCATAGGGGGGATTGGAGAGCATGAAGTCGAACCGCACTCCGGCAAACTCATCTTCCGCCAGAGTCGATCCGCACCGGATGTTCTCCGGATTGTTCCCCTTAATCATCATGTCCGACTTGCAGATGGCATACGTTTCGTCGTTGATCTCCTTGCCGTAGAGGTAGACATCGACGGTTGCCCGAATCTGCCCGTCGGGGTCGGTGATGAAATCTTGCGCCTCGGTGAGCATCCCGCCCGAGCCGCAGGCCGGATCATAGACGGTAATCAGCGGCGGCAGCTTGCGCCCGTCCGGGTCCCGCGCTTCGTGGGGAGTAAGATTGATCCAAGGAGACGTGAATTTCTCCAGCACCCCCAGCAGCACATCCTTCTCGGCCATGTGGACGACTTGAGAGCGGAGATTGAACTTGTCGACGATCTCGTTGACGTTCTTGCTGAAACCGTCCAGATACGCCTTGAAGTTGGCCTCCAGAATCTGGCGGTTGTTGGCGGCGGTCTCCACCAGCATCTTCAGGGTCCAGGGTGAGGTATTGTAGAAGACGTAACCGGAGGCTTCCTTCAGCCCTTCCGGTTCCAGGTCGGTGAAGCCGGCGTCATCCCTCTGGAAGGTGAGTTCCTCCATCACGGCCTCCTTGTAGAAAGTCAAGAAAGGGCGCATTGAAAATATGTCACGTAAGAAGCGCCGCCCTCAATAAAGGTGACGGCGCGTCAACATCATTCATGAATACTTGGCAGTGATGGGCATTCCTTGGGTCTTCGTGTCTGGTAACGGTGGCGGACCGAAGTCCCCCAGGGGGGGCATGATCTCCTTCCCCTGTATGGTCGGATTGCCGAAAAGCTCCTTCACGTCGATCAGCGTGTTCACGGTTCGGGGGGTCGCTCCTCGCAGCATCTCCAGTTCCGCAAGCTGAAACGCCGCCGTCCCTGCCGGTGAGTGCGCCGCCGCTGCCGGGGTCGCCGCCAAATAGATCAAGCGTCCGGTCGCGGTGCGCCACGGAATCAGGATGCCGTAGGTGTGCGGCATACTCGGTTCGTCCGGTCGATCCTCCCGGATGTATTCCGCAGCCAGGAGCGGGGCCGCTTTCTCCGCCACAAGATTCAATAACCGTCCTGGGGTAAAGGTCCGGGTCCCGCCGGGGGTGTCCACCGTGAACGGGACTGTTACCAGATACCGGGCTTTTTCGGGCGGGGCGCCGCTCATGGCGCAACCTCCTCGAAGTCGTCACTCTTCCAGGTGTCGGCAAGATCAGCCGCCGGAGCCGCTGCCGGGGCCTCCTCCGGTTGGGTCTGGGTGAAGGTTACGGGGACGCCGTGAACCGTCCGGGAGCCGTACCGGTACGAAATCCCCCACTCTTCGAGCACGGGCCGGAGCCGGTCAAGGTGTCGCCGCAAATCCTGCACCTTGTGCGGAAAGGTGTGGGAAATCGCTGTCGTGGAGTCCCTTCAATGTCCAGACGATAGGCAAATATCCGCAAGTCGTCATCGAGAAAGTTATACGGGAAATGCCAACTATTCAGCCCTTGCTCTTGCTGTTGCGCCAGCATCTTGACAACGGTACGGTGCGTCATATTGACGCCCATGACTGTCGACAGTCGCCTTACCGGTATTGCTTCCCGGCCTTGAATCATCACTGGGTATGGGTGGGTAATGGTGGCCTTCATGTTGCCGGTTCCGGTTGCCTGTGCGCTCACTCCGGGTGTCCCTGCACGGGAGCGTTCTTCTTCCGGCCAGTCAATACCGCGCCTCCATCGCTCCCTGCTGTACCGGTCCAGTTCAGCCGCCTGAATCACCAGTTCGTCCTTGTGAATACAATACCCAGTGGTAACGGCATACATACAGGTCGGCTTATAGCCGGTTCCTTCGGTCAATCTGGTGTAAATCCGGCCAGGTCCTCCCGATTCCCATGTCCCGTCGAATGTCAGGGCAAGCCGTCCGTCATTGTCCCAACTTAGGAAGGAAGCAGATAACAACCATCGATAGGGTCACGAATGAGGTCAAGAATCCATTCAGCGGGGGTTCCGGTATTACGGCGGGAGATTTTCAGAAGCGTTGCTGATTCTTCAAGAGAATAGTATGGTTTTGGCATGATTCCGCCCCCTTAAAGCGGTCCCTTGCACAATAAATCAGGGGAAAGCCGGTAAGGGTTCCGGCTTTATCGGGTGGCCGCCCTATCCCCTGAATCTGAAAGCTGAAATATGCGGGTTCACATCGGCGGGTCAACCCTTCGCCGTCCGGTTGCCGGTACCTCGAAGGTTTGCCGTTACTGCGTAACGCTTGTCTTTGCCGTGTCTCTCACTCCCCCACCGCCCGCTTGAACGGTATCACCTTCGCCCCTGCCTTGAGCCCGTCAAGGTAATCCGCCCAAGTCTGCATCATGCGCCGCCTGTCATCAAGAAACGTAGTCCGGTTGTAGGTGGTACAGCCCGCCGCCGTCTGTAAGTTTGTAATCAGCCTCTTTCGCTTTAGCGCTTTTTACCTGAATGTCAGATAGTGGTGGAACTCGTTTCGGCATGGGGGTTTCTCCTTTTTTGGGGTATCCGTCTTTCCGGTATTGGGGTATTACCCTAAAACTACCCCGAAAAACTACGGATTCAGCTATATTTTACCGGACGTCACAGGACATATAATAACAAAAACCCTCAATTTCTCAAGGGCTTTTGTACTTCGCCGGACGTTGCCGGACTATCAAATGGTGGAGGTGGCGGGAGACGAACAACCTCACCACTAAATGCTATAACTATCTGTTTCGACTAAGAAAGTAATCTGACCCTCTGCGTCGAACGGATCACCTAATTGTCACACCGTGAGACCTCCCTGTAGATGCACCATAGGGCTTTATCCTACTATTACGCAACCCTGAATTCAAGCGAATTATGGACGGCTGTCGCCGGATTATGGACGGCGGTTTGGTTCCTGAAATGGGAATCGAATAGCATGCTATTAATGATATTCTGCGGAATTTTCGGGTGTGGCATCTGCTCACCCCATCCCCCCCACCTGTTGATAACGGTACCCCATCTTCCTGATGAACCGGTCGAAATACCTGCCCTTGGATGCCGCATTCATCAAGCCGATGAAGTGATACGGCGGGACGCCGGAATATTGATAGACTGCACCCGAATTGAAGACGATTTCGAGCATCATGATCTCTTCTTCGTACCTGACGGAATTGAGATTTGACGACCGGACATACTGCCTTTCCATGGTGACCTCCTGAAAGACCGTACCAGACACATTACTGAAAGGGTAAACAGAAATTACCCCATAGTTCGGTGCACGGTATCAACAGCAACCACATTATATCACTGGCATTTTTACCGTTCAAGCTCTTACGGTTTGATATACGCATTCAGCCCGATGGTGACTGGTTTGCCGTTTACCAGTGCCGTGGTGACAGCGTTCCCTCGTGAGCTGGCGACCACCATGGTTTTCCCTGATGATGACGGCGTCGGTTTCTCCAGGTCAATTTCGATGCAGAGCTTGTTGCCTTTGATTTCAACGGTCATTGCCATGATGAAGTTCTCCTCTGGATAGTTGCGTCTACTCCCACGTCTTGTTCTTGAAGCCCAGACTCGCCGCGTTCTCCGAGACAGCACGTTTGATCTGGTCGGATACCCCTTCCGGGAAGTCGGCGGTGATCTCTATGCTGACCTTGACGGTTGCCTGTGAGTCGCTGGTGAGGAGACTGATGATCTCCTCGGCGATCTGCACCAGGCGCATCTTGGCGGTTGCGGCATTTACTTCGGCGGTGCCGATGAAGGTTTTTGCTTTGGGTGGACCGGCAGGCGGCGGGGACGCGCCCGGTGTCGGGTGTGGTGTCCCGGTGCCACCGGGGGGTTCCGGGAACGGTGTTGCGCCTGGTTCGGCTGTGCCTGGTACCGGTGTCGGCGACGTCGTGGCTTGTGCCGCTTGGTGTGCTTCGTATTTTTTTGCCGCTTCCAGTTCGATGAGCAGGAGGGTATCGTCCAACTGTACGTTGGAATCACCCAGTTTGAAGCCGTCGAAGGCGCCCTCGTACTGGCTGTAGGCCGTCCCGTAAAAATCTCTGGTAGCCGCGCCTTTGATGATGGCTTGCTCCAAAACATGCCGTGTTTTCAACCGGGGCAGGTAGAGGTAGCGGAGGGTGTCTTCCCAGAACGTCATGGCCCCGATGGCCGACTTGTCCTCTTTCCAGTAGAGTTTCTTCAACTCTGTGCGCAGGTGGATCGGGGACCATGCGGTGATTACCAACTGGTTCTCAACTGTCACCAGTTCGAGTTCACTGAAAAGACCGGAGCTGCCCGTATTCAAGGCCAGTGCTTCAACCTGGGGTTTCGGGTCGGTCGGGGTATACTGGACGGGACAGAGCAGCCACTTGTAGCATTCGCGACCCACGCGGGGCAGTACATCTTCGGCGGTTTGCAGTTCCTTCCGAGCCTGTTGCACCTGAAGCATATCCAGGTTAAGTCTCGTCGCGGCAATGTCCTCCACGATGGAGCCCCAGGCCAGGGCGGTTCGGATACAGTCGCGGACACGTGTCAGGGAACCATGATCAGGTGCCAGGAAGAGGAGTCGATTGCCCCGGTAGCGTGGTTTGGTGCCGTTGTTGCGGACATACTCCAGGACCGCTTCAAAGGCCATGCGCGGTTCTTCCCGAGAATAGAACTGTTCTGGCGCCAGAAAAACCAGACGCAGGGCGCTGTCATCCGGGACGTCGGCGTGTGGGGTGAAGATGTGGACGCCATCGAAGAATGAGGCGGTCCCGGCAAGTTTCTTCAGGACATCAGCCAGTTTACCCCGGACTTCGTTCTTGTCTTCAAATCGTTTCTTCCGGTCCTCCATCTCACGGCGCAGGTTGGCGCGGGTGTCAAACCAGAAGCGAGTGGTGTCTTGTGACTTGTCGCCGGAACTGCTCAGGTAATGCAGCCGGTCGGCCAGACGACCAAGTGCGTCGATGTAGGTGGATGAGGTCTGACCTGGTTGCAGGCAACCGAGCAGAACCCGTGCCCGGTCAAGGCCCCGGATACCGGGCTTGGTGGCTACCGATGAGGGGGCGCTGCCCAGGAAGATGGTCCGGGCAACACGCCGGGCGGCATTGATCGCCCCGAAACGAGGTTCCTTGTTTTCGAGTTCAGCGGTTTCGGCCCGGTCTCCGTCTATGTCTTTCTCCAGAACGGGGTCCCAACCAGGGGGGAGATAGTAGGTCAACTCGTTGCGCGACCCACCGTCATATAGCGGCAGACTGCCGGGCAGAATCATCAAATCCTTATTGTCGTCCTTCCAGAGCCGGTAGATAACCTTCGCCATCAGCTTCAGCACACCGCGAGTCCGCTGGAAACCATCAATCGTGGTCCAATCTTCATAGAGACGGTCAAAAACTTCCGGGTGGATCGGATATGCCTGCACCAGTCGGTCAAAGTACCGGGCCTCCTGGGTCTCGGTCGGCAACTTGGAACCTTCGGCGATATAGGCAGCGGCAAAAGCACGGCAGACTTCTTCCCGTCCCGCACTATTATGCACCGGTTCAAACAGGCGGCGGCGGACGATCTCGAACGCCTCCTCGGTTGCCACCGGTTTCCAGAGGGATTGAATCCGGCCAAAGGTCTTTTCCAGTGCCCGGAGTGCTGATACCCCGCGCTGACTCCCGGCCTCAACCTCGGATTCCGGCAATGAACCGAGCAAGATGGCATTAGGGACAAGTTTAACCGCTTCCATGAGAGCCTGGAGAAACGACAAATTGCTGTCGAAACTGCCCCCACTCAGCGGCTGCCCTTCCTGGAACTGCCGGATATACGCGACCAGCTCGTCAATCAGGATGACGCACGGAGCATACTGCTCCATCAGCGCCTTCAGAACATCCTTGCCTGGTGAGGTCCCGGTGATGTCGGACTCTTTGACCAGAGCAAAACCTTCTTCCCCGCCAAGCTGCCAGGCCAGCTCCCCCCACAGGGTTTTGATGGTTTGAGCGCCATGTTTCCACGGTTGACCGGGGGCATGGGCGGTGCCGTCCAATACCGCGACATGAGCCCGTGGCACATCCATGAGACCCGCCTGGTCGATCAGCGCCGGGATACCGGCAAGATCATCCAGGGGACATTCTCTTTTTGCCAGATGATAGACGGCCAGCATGGTATGGGTCTTGCCGCCACCGAATGAGGTCTGGAGTTGGATAACCGGCTCGCCGCCCTTGCTGTTTAGCCGTTGCGCCACCTGGATG
>Ga0194037_1000920_pt1 | contig 22417 bp, 22 predicted proteins | sample JunL306m_MetaG_FD_148653 | JGI IMG/M metagenome (GOLD analysis project Ga0194037, IMG submission 148653) | Anoxic zone freshwater microbial communities from boreal shield lake in IISD Experimental Lakes Area, Ontario, Canada - Jun2016-L304-6m | ecosystem: Environmental > Aquatic > Freshwater >...
TTCTGAACATGGACTACTTTTCCTTCTTTAAAGTTGGGAAGACCAACAACTTTGCCTGTAAATTCTCCCTGAGAGTTTTGTTCAGGTTCGGTTGCAATAAGGTGTTGAATACCAAAACGATTGGCGATAGGCTTAGTGACAAAACTATTCGTAGCGGTAACGATAGAGCAAAGATGACCTTGGGATAAATGTTGGTTGACTAGAGCAATTGCATTTGGATGAATATTGGGTTCAATTTTGTTGCTCATAAACTCTTGGTGCCAAGCATCGAGTTGTTTACGAGGGTGGCTAGCAAGTGGCTTCAAGGCAAAATCTAGAAATTCATTAATATCAAGAGTGCCTGCTTTGTAAGCTTCATAAAAATAATTATTGGCTTGTTCGTACTGTGTTTGATCTACCACGCCCTTTTCTACTAAAAAGTGACCCCAAGCATGATCACTATCGATGGGTAAAAGCGTATTGTCCAGATCAAAAAATACGAGTGTTGGCGCATTGTTTTGCATTACTTAGACTTTATTTTTTAAAAGGTCTCTCACCAATGGCAGGGTAATAGACCGCTTTGTTTGTAAAGAGTAATGATCTAATGCCTCAATTAGACTAATCAGACTTGGGAGATCTCGATGGAAATTTTCAAGTAACCAAGGTGCAATATCATCCGACAAAGTAACGCCTCTAGCTTTTGAGAAATCCTTAATGGCTTTGATTTTCTCAGCATCTTCAAGATTGTGAAGCTCAAAGTTAAGGCCTGAGGCAAGTCTCGAGCTTATATCATTCCGAAGAGCAAGGTTAGTAATTGACTGCGAACCTGTGGAAATAATTAAGATATCCTCATCATCCTTGGCCTCGATTAATAGCCTAAAGAAAGCTTTTTGTTCATTTTCTTTTAAACAATCAACGTTATCAATTAAATAAACCCGATGGACCAGCATATTGCCATAATCGAGATAGCTCCAAAGTGGACTTCCCGACTCTAAGAAGCAAGTACTAATTTCATTTTCTTGAGCAAGGCGAGCGAGAGCTTGTAGTAAATGTGTTTTTCCGCAGCCTTGAGGCCCCCAAAAATACAGTATTTCTAACTCAGGATTAGGGTTTGATGGATTTTCCCAATAAAGAACTAGGGATTTAAGAACTTGAATAATGTTTAAACCACTTTTATCCTTTTTAGACAAAACAAAATTGTCTAAGCTCGGTAGAGGAGATACTAAAATATCAAGAGTAAATTGTTGAGGTTTTTTACTGGGCATTTAAGAGGTACTATTAAACCATTGGCTAGACAAAATTTTGCTTTTGAGGTACCTAATAGTAACTAGGCAGATCGCGGACATAGGGAATGCAAGAAGGATACCAAAGAAACCAAATAATTGCCCAAATACCATCAAGGCAAACAAAACAGCGACCGGATGAAGGCCAATTCGCTCACCGACTAGGCGAGGGGTTAAAAAGAATCCTTCTAGCAGTTGACCAATGCCATATAGAGCTAAAACAGCCAATAATTCATTGCCAGATCCAAATTGCAATAAAGTCGCAAGTGCAGATAAGGTAAAGCTAATTAAAAATCCAACATAAGGAATAAATGCAACTAAACCAGTAAATAAACCCAGTGGCACAGCACTTTTTACACCGATGAGCAACATGCCAATACTATAAAAGCCTGCTAAAACCATCATCAGCAAGATTTGGCCGCGAAGGTAATGCGCTAATAAGAAATCAACTTCCTTAATGAGCTTGAACAAAGTATCACGACACCTAATAGGGATAAGCGCAGACACCATCAAAATAAAAGTATCCCACTCAAGTAATAAATAAAACAGAACAAATAATACGAGGACAGTATTTGCGAAAAATCCGAGGACAGAGCCTGATGATTTGATAATCGTGGCCAATGATTCAGTAACAATGGTGTTGGCGTTATCTGAAAGTTGTGAAGTGATTTGCGCTTGTACGTGTTCCCGGATCACTATCCAATCGAGAGAAATATTAAATGTTGCGAGTTTTGGATCGAGCCACGCCTGAAGGCTTTTTAACCAAATTGGGAATTGGGTTTTAATCAGAGGGATTTCATGCTGAAGAAGATTAAGTAGCAGCAATAAAATAACGACACTTGCTAGAACACCGACTAAAAGTGAAAACAAGGCAGCCAGACCACGCGGAATTTTAAATTTGATTAGTCGCTTGGTGAGGGGTTCAAGAATGTAAGCGAAAATAAAGGCTGCCAAAAAAGGCATCAAAATTTCGAAAAAGCTTTTAAAAAAATCAGACATTACAATAACCTTGAATTAGAATCTTCTCATTCTACTGAGTCCATAGGAATAATATGTCAAATTCGACAAGTAATGATTTAAATTTAGTAAATAACCCCCAAACAAAGGGGTTATCGTATAAAGACGCTGGCGTTGATATGGATGCTGGGGATGCATTAGTGGAAAGAATCAAGCCATTAGCCAAAAAAACAATGCGTGAAGGTGTTTTGGCGGGTATTGGTGGTTTTGGAGCGCTTTTTGAAGTTCCTAAGCGTTATCAGGAGCCTGTGTTGGTTTCTGGCACTGATGGAGTTGGCACTAAATTGAAATTGGCATTTGAGTGGCAAATACATGACACTGTTGGTCAAGATTTAGTCGCCATGAGTGTGAATGACATCTTAGTTCAAGGCGCTGAGTCCTTGTTTTTTCTCGATTATTTCGCTTGTGGACATTTAACAGTTGATATTGCTGCAACCGTCGTAGGTGGCATTGCCAAAGGTTGTGAAATCGCTGGATGCGCTTTGATTGGTGGTGAAACCGCTGAAATGCCAGGAATGTATCCGGAGGGTGAGTACGATTTAGCTGGTTTTGCCGTTGGCGTTGTTGAAAAATCAAAAATTATTACTGGTAAAACGATCACTCCTGGTGATGTTGTGCTTGGACTTGCCTCAAGTGGAGCGCATTCAAACGGTTACTCATTAATTCGTAAAATCATCGAAGTGAGTGGTGCAAAGCCATCGATGGACATGAGTGGAAGGCCATTACAAGATGTGGTGATGGAACCAACCAAGATATATGTAAAACCTATTTTAGAATTACTCACTAAGATCAACATTAAAGGGATGGCGCATATCACTGGCGGTGGTTTAGTCGAAAACATCCCCCGCGTTCTACCCGATCACGTGCAAGCCGTATTGCACCGTGATAACTGGAAAATGCCACAACTCTTTCAATGGTTGGCACACGAAGGCAAGGTCGATGCCCAAGAGATGTATCGCGTATTTAATTGCGGAATCGGTCTGGTGATTGTTATCTCAGCAGGGGATGTTGATCACGCAGTAGAGTTTTTGCATCAACAACAGATTCAAACTTACCAATTAGGTGAAATTGTCGAACGCCCAACAGGCGCTCACCAGACGATTGTCATTTAAATTTCTGGAGATGATCCAGGCAAATGGGGATTGTCTTTGCGATAAAGTCGGGGTCGCTGGGGTCAATCACTACCCGGCTCGGCATAGCTCTTAGCCAGGTTAATTGCCTTTTACCTAATTGGCGACTGGCCGCTAGTCCCGCTTGAACAAATTCATCGTAGTTCATTTTATCTTCCAAGAAGGCAATTGCTTGACGATACCCAACGGCGCGCATGGCCGGCAGTTCAGAATGAATAAGTGGGTTTTTGAGTAGACTTTTTACCTCATCGATAAAACCCTGATTGAGCATATTCATGAATCGCTCTTCAATACGAAGATGGAGCCATTGACGATCTTTGGGCTCTAAAGAAACCAAGAAATGATTGAATGCAGAGTCATCCCTAGAGGCACCATAGGGTTGGGCATTTAAATACGAGGACATTGAGTTGCCTGTCAAGGCATGAACTTCTAGCGCCCGGGAGATTCTTTGGGTATCTCCTGGAGGTAGCCTCGAAGCAGTTTGAGGGTCTACAGCTTGTAATTTGGCATACATCAAGTCCCAGCCTTGCAAAGAGGCCTCATGCGCAATCTGTGCTCTGACCTCTGGTGTTGATGCGGGCAGGTCGGTCAAGCCTTGCATCAAGGATCGCCAATACAGCATCGTGCCACCAACAATGATGGGAATATTACCCCTACTTCTTATTTTTTCGCACCACACCAGTACATCTTTTGCAAACTGAGCTGCAGAATAAGTTTCAAAGACTTCTCGAATATTAATGCCGTGATGCGGCACCGTGAGAAGTTCCTGGGAATCGGGTTTGGCAGTACCAATGTCCATCCCGGCATAAACCAATGCTGAATCCATACTAATAATTTCTATATTGATGTCAACAGATTTAGCTGCTTTTACCAGTGCTATTGACAAAGAGCTTTTACCACTTGCGGTGGGACCCACAATCGCCAGAATATTTTCTAAAGGGGACTTAGAAAACACCATAAAAAACTAACGACCCCTTAAGAAAAATTTATCCAAATCTTGAACGCTTAATTGAATCCATGTAGGCCGACCATGATTACATTGATCTGCACGATCAGTAGATTCCATTTGTCTTAATAATGCATTCATTTCAGGAAGGGTTAAGATTCTATGAGCACGTACTGCCGCATGACAAGCTTTTGACGCAAGGCGTTCATGTTTGGCAGAATCAACGACCCCACTAGAACCGACGTCCTCCAGGTCATGAATCAATGAACGCACCAATAATCCGGGGTCCGCTTTGTTCAGAAGGGCCGGTATGGAGCGGATACAAATTTCCTCAGGACCCATCATTGAGATATCGAACCCTAAATCTTTTAATAAAGATTGATTGTCATTTAATAAAGAAATCTCGAGATGGCTCACATTCAGTACAACAGGAACTAAAAGCGTTTGAATAGCAATTTGATGATCTAAATCCGCTTTTAGCTTTTCATATAAAACCCTCTCGTGAGCGGCATGCATATCGACTAAGACTAGGCCAAATTGATTTTGAGCCAAAATATAAATTCCGGCAATTTGCGCAATGGCATGGCCCAAAGGATAAGTATCTATTTCCTGAGACTGTGAAGTGGATAACGGCTCATGTTGTGAATGGTTATTGATGCCACCCAGTAACTGCTGCATCGATTCTTTGATTGAGTTATCGGGTTTTGGAAAATGTATCGCTTGTTGAAAAGTACGAGGCCCAAAGTTACTCTGGGTGGGTGCTACAGAGTTTGATGATGTAAAAGACTGAGGGCTTGGCACAAATTCTGATGGGGCGGTAGTGGTCGGTTGAGACTGGCCAGCACCATGAGATAAGCGCTCCTTAATTGAGTGATACACAAATTGGTGAACTGCACGACTATCTCTAAATCGAACTTCAATTTTAGCTGGGTGAACATTTACATCAACCAAGTCGGGTTGAATAGCTAAATTTAACAGTAAGATAGGTTGCCGATCGCCATGGAGCACATCTTGATAGGCGCTTCGAATGGCATGATTAATCACTTTATCTTTAACGAAACGATGATTAACAAAAATATATTGCTGATCAGCTCTAGCGCGACTGGCCGTTGGGGCACCAATAAAACCCTCTAATTGAATCAACTCAGACCCTACATTTAGTGCAAGCTTGGCCGCATGGAACTCAATGCCAAGAATGTCATCAGCGCGTTGCTCAAGACTTCCTGCAGACCAACGATGCAGGGGTTTTCCATTGTGCCAAACAGAAAAGCCAACATGTGGATTTGCTAAAGCACAACGGCGAATCGCTTCCAAGCAATGACTGAATTCTGTCGCAGATGATTTTAAAAATTTCCGCCTTGCTGGGGTATTAAAAAATAAATCTTGTACCTCTATTCGCGTACCAACATCACCAGCAGAGGGTTTAATCTCAAAAGAGGAGTTATCAATGACAAAAGCATGGGTATCATTTACTGTTCTCGTGCTCAGTGACACTTTTGCTACAGAGGCGATAGAAGCTAGCGCTTCACCTCTAAAGCCCATAGTCATCACGGACTCTAAATCTTCTAAACTAAAAATCTTACTCGTTGCATGGCGGGTTAATGCCAACTGAAGTTCTGCAGATGGGATTCCTTGACCATCATCAGCTATGACAATACGAACGGTGCCACCCTCTTCTAAGCGAATATCAATGGTTTTTGCTAAGGCATCAATAGAGTTCTCAAGCAATTCTTTTATAACAGCGCTTGGACGCTCAATAACCTCTCCCGCAGCTATTTGGCTAATAAGCTGATCAGGCAAAGTTCGAATAGGATTTCTCATAAAGTTTATTTTCTCATGAGAAGAGTAAAGACTGATTGAAACTGTTAATATGTCCGACGTGGATCAATTAATTTCTTTATTTCACTTTGTCATGCATATTGGCGACCATCTCGGTGAGTATGGCACGCTGGCGTACGCTATTTTAAGTATCATTATTTTTACTGAAACTGCCTTTGTAGTTTTTCCGTTCTTGCCGGGCGACACTTTACTCTTTGCTGCGGGCGCATTTTGTGCGACCGGTCAATTAAGCTTAGTTTTATTAAATGTCCTCATTATTAGTTCTGCAGTTTTGGGAAATACCGTAAATTTTTGGATTGGTAAATATCTTGTTGATCGTATTGACATTACAAAAGCGAAATGGATTGATCAGTCTGCTTTAGAAAAAACCCATCTTTTCTTTGAAAAGCACGGAGGCAAGACAATTATTCTTGCGCGCTTTGTGCCCTTGGTTCGGTCATTTGCGCCATTTGTAGCTGGCGTTTCTCACATGGATCATCGCAAATTTCAGACCTTTAATGTGATTGGAGCCATTTTGTGGAGTGGCATCCTAACTGTCTGTGGATACTTCTTCGGTAATTTGCCATTGATTCGCGACAACTTAAATCAAATTGTGTTAATTGGCGCATTAGCGGCCATCATACCCACGATGATTATGGGATTATGGCGATTTATTCAGCCTTTATTTAACAAAAAAACCTAATCCTCTTTTAGTAATTTCTCTAAATCTTCAAGGTGCTCTTTGATTTCTTCTGCATCTTTGGCGCTTGGACTTTTTTCTAAATAAAACATTAAGTCATGCATAGCAGGACGAATGTAATCTAACTGAGAAAAAGCAAGACCACGATCACGAACTTCTTCGGCCTCATCGGGCAATAAAATAACCAAGCGCTCTTGAATACTTAGCAAACGCTCCCAACGATCCTGATGACTATACACAGCTTTTAGATTACGCAAAAAACGAGAAAGTATTTCACGAGGACTTGAACTCCTTAAAAATAGGCTAAGCGGCAGGGTCATTTCACCACGATAACCTTGAGCATCTAAATAGGGATCGAGCATAGCTTGTAATTCATTTTTTGATAAAGAGGAGCCTGTAGTTGGGTCCATTACAACCTCACCTTGGGGCAGGGATACGCGCACAAGAAAATGATTTGGAAAGGATATACCACGCACTTGAATCCCAATTTGATTGCCAAGCTCCATGAAGAGTAGGGCTAAGGAAATAGGAATACCCCGCCGGTTAATGATAAGACTATGAATATAGGAGTTTTCCGGATCATAGTAATCATTTGTATTTAAACCAAAATGTAATTCTTGGAAAAAGAAGTATTTGAGATACTGTAACTTTTGTAAATCGGTTGTCTCAGGTGTAAAACGGACTTTTAGTTTTAGCGCAAGCGCATCAATTTCATCCAATACATGTTGTACGTCAAGAGCTGGATGAGCATGTTGACCGACGGCAATAGCTGCTTCAGTAAGCGGAAAATGTGCATCGTCAGCAACCAGAGATCGAAAATAATCAAGTTGTTTGGTGGGCATAATTTAATGGTGAGTATGGCGAATAAATTCTTTAAAGCGAAAACCGCAAATTTTTAGTACAACAAAGTAAGACATGATAGCCACAGTACCCCAACCCAGCATGAAAAAGATTCTTTTGAGAGGTGTTTGTGCAAGACTAATCCAATCATGATGATTTGCCCCGAGATAGAGAATACCAGCGAATACTACTAAAGCAATGACCAGTCGCAAAAAGAACCAGCCCCATGCTTGATTTGCCGCAAGCATATTACCTTTTCTAGCAAGACCTATCCATAATAATGCAGCATTCAGACAAGCGCCTACCCCAATAGAAAGAGCAAGGCCAGCATGAGCAAAATAGGGTACAAAAATCACATTTAAACATTGCGTAAAGACAAGCACCACTAAGCCAATTTTGACTGGCGTGCGAATATCCTGTTTAGCATAAAAGCCTGGGGCTAAAATTTTTATCAAAATAAGACCAATTAATCCTACCCCATAAGCTTGTAATGCTAAGCGTGTCATCTCAACATCTTGCGGGCTAAATTTGCCGTAATGATAAAGACTAGCAGCCAGGGGCGTGCCAAAAATAAATAAGGCGACTGCCGCAGGACATGCCATAACAAAGGTTAAGCGAATTCCCCAGCCCATTAAATGTTTTGCTTGATCAACATCACCCGAGGCATTAGCACGACTGAGGCTTGGTAGCAGGACTGTACCAACAGCCACCCCTAATAATGCGGTTGGAAACTCCATCAAACGATCGGCATAAGATAACCAAGACACACTCCCGGTTTGAAGATGTGAAGCGATATTAGTGTTAATAATTAAAGAAAGTTGGCTCACAGAAACCGCAAAGATAGCTGGCCCCATCAATTTTAAGATGCGCATCGCTTCAGGGTTTTGAGTAGCAGCGCGGATACTTTTGAGACCTAAGCCAATTTGGGGCATCATACCGATACGAAGGAGGGCCGGAATTTGAATAGCGAGTTGTAAAATTCCACCAAGCATCACACCAATACCTAGACCATAAATCGGGGTTGAAAAATAAGGTGCAATGAGGAGTGATCCCGCAATCATGCCAAGATTCAATAAAACGGGTGTAAAAGCCGGGATTAAAAACCTTTTATGGGTATTTAAAATCCCTGCGGCTAAAGAAACCAAGGAAATGAAGCCAATATAAGGAAACATCAGGCGAGTTAAAACCACGCTGATTGAATACGTATCTGAGCTTTTAAAGCCAGAGGCAATCATGAGAACCAAGTAAGGCGCAAAAACGACACCCACAATCACTGTAATCAATAAACTCCAAAAAAGGAGGGTAGCGACCACATTAATGAGGTCTTTTGTGGCTTTTTCACCGTTTTTGGTGTGAACTTCCCCCAAAATAGGCACAAAAGCTTGCGAAAAGGCCCCTTCAGCAAAAAGTCGACGCAGTAAATTAGGGATTCTGAAGGCTACATTGAAGGCGTCCGTCATTTCTGAGGCCCCAAAAGCACGCGCGATAAGCGTTTCTCTCACTAGTCCTAAGACGCGTGAGAGCATTGTCATACTGCTTACTTTAGCGGCCGCCGATAAAAGATTCACGTACTTAGTTTCGCTTATTTAAAGGGGGTAGTCAAAATATCTTTGTTCAGTTATAATAATGGATTACGAATTTGAAACGCTTGAATCTAAGTGTTTTGAAATTTAACCTAAATAATTGTGATGAACTGCGCACTAGTGCATTCATTCTTGAATAGAAATAGAGTAAACATATGGCAAATACCGCACAAGCTCGCAAACGCGCTCGTCAAGCTGTGAAGCAAAACGCTCACAATTCTAGCTTACGTTCACGTTTAAGAACTGCTATTAAATCAGTTCGTAAGGCTGTAACTGCAGGCGACAAAGAAGCGGCAGCAAAAGTATTTTTGGCTGCACAGTCTACGATTGATCAAATTGCGGACAAAAAAATCATTCATAAGAACACAGCTTCACGTCAAAAGTCACGTTTATCTGCTGCGATTAAGGGCATGACAAGCTAATTTGTATTTTTACGGCATTAAAGATCCGCCGTTGGCGGATTTTTAGTTTCTAGACTTTAAGAATTTTTTAGATTGGGTAGTTCGCAAATCTCACTGAGAACTAGGTCATTGTCTTTTGCAAAGCCTAAAACAAAATCAAGTGCTCTTGGGTCTATATCGCGCAGTCTTTCGTCGACCATGACGCATCTGATGCCATTGATTGTTTCAGGACGAACGTAGGGAGAGTGAGTGAGGCGAGGATCCCCGTGGTCATTTTTGGGTCTAAATGGAGCCATAACACCACATAAGCGATCAATCCAGTCACTAGGTCTAAATACCTTACCTTGAGAAGTAAGGCCTTGAATAAGAAATTGTTTATGGCTCAATTGGTGTAAAGAAGATAATTTTGATCACTCATGTAGAAACTATAGCTGATAAAGATTGCTGAAAATATTTATCAATAGGATGTATTGAATACAATATCAATTTAGATAACTCATAACCTTATATGACTCAATTAAAAGTTCCACTTCGTCATTATCTTCAATTTTCGGATTTGAGTACGGAAGAATATGCGTACATTTTGAATCGTTCTAAAATTTTGAAAGATAAATTTAAGGCGTATGAGACTTGGCATCCATTGCATGACCGTACCTTAGCGATGATTTTTGAAAAACATTCCACAAGAACGCGTTTGTCATTTGAAGCAGGGATGTTTCAATTAGGTGGGCATGCTGTGTATTTGAATACACGGGATACACAGTTGGGTCGAGGTGAGCCAGTAGAGGATGCTGCTCAGGTCATCTCTAGAATGACTGACATTATTATGATTAGAACGTTTGGACAAGAAATTTTAGACCGATTTGCATCAAATTCTAGGGTGCCTGTTATTAATGGTTTAACAAATGAATTTCATCCATGCCAAGTTTTGGCAGATATATTCACGTTTCACGAATTAAGAGGCTCAATTACAGGCAAGACTGTCACTTGGGTAGGTGATGCCAATAACATGGCATACACATGGTTACAAGCTGCTCATATACTTAATTTCCAATTTCATTTTTCTGGACCATCAGCCTATCCCTTAGATATGAATCGAGTAAGTCCAGATCAGCAAAAGCATCTACAACTGTTTTTAGACCCATTAGAGGCATGTAGAGGGGCTCACCTAGTCACAACTGATGTATGGACTAGTATGGGCTATGAAAAAGAGAATCAAGAGCGTCTTGCGGCATTTAAGGAATGGATTGTTGACGAAGATAAGATGGCGGTTGCGCAATCAGATGCAGTATTCATGCATTGTTTACCAGCGCATCGTGGTGAAGAAGTCTCAAGTGGAGTAATTGATGGACCTCAGAGTGTGGTTTGGGAAGAGGCAGAAAATCGATTACATGTACAAAAGGCCTTGATGGAATTTTTGTTGTGTGGAAAATTTAATTAACTGGTAAAAAAAGATGGCAGATATAAATAAAGTTGTTTTGGCGTATTCAGGTGGACTTGATACCAGTGTGATTTTGAAATGGTTACAAGATACTTACCATTGTGAGATTGTTACTTTCACGGCTGACTTAGGTCAGGGTGAAGAGCTCGAGCCGGCTAGAGCAAAGGCACTCCAATTTGGGATCAAGCCTGAAAACATTTTTATAGATGATTTACGTGAAGAGTTTGTCCGCGATTTTGTTTTTCCAATGTTTAGAGCTAACACGATATATGAAGGTGAGTATTTACTTGGAACATCAATTGCAAGACCATTAATTGCAAAACGTCAGATTGAGATTGCGCGTATGACTGGCGCTGACTCTGTATCACATGGAGCGACAGGAAAGGGTAATGACCAAGTGCGTTTTGAGCTTGGTTACTATGCTTTAGAGCCCGGCATTAAGGTCATTGCACCATGGCGAGAGTGGGATTTACTCTCCCGGGAAAAATTACTAGCTTATGCGGAAAAAAATGGCATACCAGTTGAGATGAAACATAAGCAAGGTGGGGCGCCATACTCGATGGATGCGAATTTATTGCATATCAGTTTTGAAGGAAGGCATTTAGAAGATCCGAATGCACAGGCCGAAGAATCTATGTGGCGTTGGACGGTCTCACCTGAAAAGGCGCCAGATCAAGCAGAAGAAATTGATCTTGAATTTGCTAAAGGTGATTTGGTTGCCATTGATGGCCAGCGTTTAAAGCCTCATGAATTGCTTGCTAAGTTAAATGAATTAGGTGGTAAGCATGGTATCGGTCGACTCGACCTTGTCGAAAATCGATTTGTGGGTATGAAAAGCCGTGGATGTTATGAAACCCCAGGCGGGACGATTCTGTTAAAAGCGCATCGTGGTATTGAAAGTATTACGCTTGACCGTGAAGTTGCGCATTTAAAAGATGATCTCATGCCAAGATATGCAAGCCTAATTTATAACGGCTATTGGTGGGCTCCAGAAAGAGTGGCATTGCAGACGCTGATTGACCATACGCAAGAGATGGTTAATGGATTCGTGAAGGTGAAACTCTACAAAGGGTCAGTATCGGTATTGTCAAGAAATTCAAGCAATACCCTTTTTGATCAGAATATTGCGACATTTGATGATGATGGCGGTGCTTATAACCAGGCAGATGCCGGCGGCTTCATTAAATTAAATGCACTCAGGATGCGGATTGCTGAAATCGCAAGACGTAAAAGAATGACTAAATAAGGGAAGATTTGAAATGCAATTTGATCACGTATCTGTTGGAAAAAAAGCAAATGTTTACTTTGATGGGAAGTGTATTTCCCATACCGTTACATTAGCTGATGGAACACGAAAATCAGTTGGAGTAATTTTACCCAGCACCTTAAGGTTTGATTTAAGCACTAAAGAAATTATGGAAGTCGTGGAGGGACGAGCCTACGTCAGTATCAATGGCAGTCCAGAACTCACATTTTTAGTAGGACAGCGTTGGGAAGTAGAAGCAGGAGGGTATTTTGTGATTCGCACAGATGAGCCTTGCCATTATGTTTGCCACTTTGGCTAATTAGGGTTTGGGAAGTCCTTCAACGATCCTACCTTGACCAATTTGCCGTTTATTAAACCACTCGGTATTCATTTCAAGCGCATAGCGAACTGCTTTTAAAGGGCAGTGGTTATTCTCAGTTTGAGGCTTCATCTCTTCAATGTTGACAATCTTGCCATCGTCATCAATAAAAGCAATCGATAGGGGTAGTAGGGTATTGCGCATCCAAAAGCAATGGCCAGCTTTTTGATCAAAAACAAACAGCATACCCTGTTGTTCAGGCATCTCTTTTCGGTACATGAGACCCAACTGTTGACTAGCGGGCGTACTTGCAACCTCAGCTTTGATAAGGTTTTTGCCTATTTTCAACTCAATAATGGGTAAAGATGCTCCAAATGAGGAAATTGGCAAAATAGACAGAAAAAAGTAAAAGAAGAATGTATACATTGCAGCCTAGGTGAAGAAAAACGTAAGACACTGAGTTGATAAAAAGCTCAAACAGGGGCATAAAAAAAGCATTTACGGCATATTTTAGAGATTGCCCACTAAATTTGTAATAATATGACATTAAATTGATTACTAGGTGTAAAAAGTTTAGAGGCAATGCTTTGAAGTTGTTACTTTGTCCTTGCTGAGCGAAAACACAAGCAGTTTAATAAATAAATTGATATATCAACAAGGAGAGTTTTTTAAATGTATAAGCATATTCAGGTTCCCGCAGGTGAACAAATAACCGTTAATGCAGATTTTTCCATCAATGTACCTGATCATCCGATCATTCCATACATTGAAGGGGATGGAACAGGTTTTGACATTACTCCTGTCATGATTAAGGTAGTAGATGCAGCTGTAGAGAAAGCTTATGGCGGCAAAAAGAAAATTTCTTGGATGGAAGTTTTTGCTGGTGAGAAAGCCACAAAAATTTATGGTCCCGATGTTTGGCTCCCAGAAGAGACTTTAGATGCAGTCAAAAAATACGTTGTCTCGATTAAAGGACCATTAACAACTCCAGTTGGCGGTGGTATTCGTTCATTGAACGTAGCTCTGCGTCAAGAGTTAGATCTCTATGTTTGCTTACGCCCAGTGCGATATTTCAAGGGCACACCTTCGCCGGTGAAAGAGCCTGAAAAAACAAACATGGTTATTTTCCGTGAAAATTCAGAAGATATTTATGCAGGTATTGAGTGGATGTCTGGAACTGATGGCGCGAAAAAGATCATTGATTTCTTGATTAAAGAAATGGGAGTGAAGAAGATTCGTTTCCCAGATACATCTTCGATTGGTATTAAGCCAGTATCAAAGGAAGGTACCTTCCGTTTGGTTCGCAAAGCAATTCAATATGCGATTGACAATGACAAGCCTTCAATGACCTTAGTTCACAAAGGCAACATCATGAAGTTCACCGAAGGTGGATTCCGTGATTGGGGTTATGAAATTGCACAAAAAGAGTTTGGCGCAGAATTAATAGATGGTGGCCCATGGTGCAAAATGAAGAATCCTAAAACAGGAAAAGAAATCATCATTAAGGATGTTATTGCTGACGCATTCTTGCAGCAAATTTTGTTACGTCCTAACGAGTACAGCGTGATTGCTACGCTTAACTTGAATGGTGATTACGTATCTGACGCACTTGCTGCTCAAGTAGGTGGTATTGGAATTGCTCCAGGCGCAAACTTATCTGACACCATAGCCATGTTTGAAGCCACACATGGTACCGCACCTAAGTATGCGGGTAAAGATTATGTTAATCCAGGATCAGAGATTCTTTCTGCGGAAATGATGTTGCGTCACATGGGTTGGTTTGAAGCTGCTGATGCAATCATTAGCTCAATGGAAAAATCAATCTTGTCGAAGAAAGTTACTTATGACTTTGCGCGTTTGATGGATGGCGCTACTCAAGTGTCATGCTCAGGCTTTGGCCAAGTCATGATTGATAACATGTAATTAGTAAAAGCACTGAATGAATAGGGCTCCAGAGGAGCCCTATTTTTTTGCAGTTAATTATCGTTTAACTTAATTTTGCCAAGTAGATCTTTCCAGGTCTTTAATTCTTCGTTAATTTCTTGCTGAAAAGTGTCGGGTTTAACAATTACTAATTCAAAACCCAAGTTAACGAGTTTTTCTTTCATTTCTGGCTCAGTCATGATTTTAGTAATCGCATTTTCTAAAGCATTGATAATCGATTTAGGTGTTGCAGCAGGTGCAAAAAAACCACCCCAAGTTTCTACCGCGAAACCTTTGTAACCAAGTTCAATAGCAGTTGGAACATTGGGAAGAGAACTAACCCGTTGGGCTGAGGTAACTACCAAGCCTTTAAGTTTGCCGCCTTTAATAAAGTTTACTGCCGTTGGAGCAGACACACTTGCAAGTTGAACCTGTCCGCCAATAGCACTTGCCAAGGCAGGTGCAGCCCCCGGGTAGGGAATATGTCGGACTTTTATATTCGAATTCACCGTCAGAAGTCGTTCAGCAGCCAAATGAGGAATCGAACCAATTCCAGGTGATGAAAAAGTAATATCTTGTTTTTTTGCTAAAGCGATTAATTCGGATAAGTTGTTTGCCGGTAAATCATTATTTGCCACAAGTATATTAGCTTGACTGAAAAATTTTCCAATAGGCGCTAAATCACGGTTAACGTCATAGCCTGAATCCGGATTCATTAATTGGTTGACCAACATAGAATTCGAATTAACAAAGATGATTTGACCATCAGGCTTAGCGGCGGCAACATACTTTGTAGCGATACCAGAGCTTGCGCCAGGTTTATTCTCGACGATGACAGGTTTATTGAGCATAGTACTTAACTTTTCAGCAACTAATCTACCCACAATATCAACACCACCGCCAGGTGGAAAGCCGACCACAATCGTAATTTTGGGGACTGCGGCTAAATCGGCTTGAGCATATACCTGGCTTGTGTAGATCAACAAAAAAGATAGGCAAGGAAGTACTATTTTTCTTAAAAAAGAAAATCTAAGATTAATATTCATGGTCGGCCTACTTGTGTTTTGCTTGAGCAATTTCGGAGTCATCTGAATGTACATCCTCTTTGTCAAGTTTTGCTAAAGACTCCATACCCAAATGATAGGCAACATCCCGTTCCATCCAATTTCTAAGGGGTTGGGTGAGGACAATACGTGTGTATCTTAAAAGTAAGTCATTCTTTTGTGCTAATTGCCTAGCAATTTCCCATGCTCTTGGGAGTAAGTCTTTACGTGGCATTACTTCAGAAACTAGACCTAATTCCAATGCTTTTTTAGCAGGAATAATTTCCCCCATTAACATAAAGTAACGAGCGCGATTTAGTCCAAGTAACATTGTGTAAACAATGTTGATGCCATCACCGGGGACTTGACTTGCAATTTGAAAGTGAGCAGTATCCTCAAAGCTAGCATCATCGGCAGCAATCACAATGTCGCACATTAACGGTATTTCAGAATGTCGCATTGCTGGGCCGTTAACAATAGCGATCATCGGTACTTCAATATCAAGCATCCGTGTCATTAATCGTTTTGCATACCAATGGGTTCTATCCAAAAGATCGGCAGTTATATTATCTTGGACTTCTTTGTAAAAGGATCTTCCAGGCTCAGCTTTGGGGCCACTAAAAACATCCCCTGTTCCTGTCAGAATGATGAGACGATTTTCACGATCTGCACCAACATCAGTAAAAGCTTGAACAATTTCTGGTTGACTGCTAGGTCCCCACTGAAGTGGGCCATTATTCGTGTGTAATGTCATTTGCAAAATGCCATCATGACGCTCAAATTGAATGTGTTTATATTTATTTTTGTATGAATCTAGGGTTGTCATTTTTTGTCTCCTGAATGATTTTAATAGTGTAGAAAAATCTCACTAATTTATTTTTGGGGCCTTACTAACAAAAAAACCCCATAAAGGGGTTTTCGTACAACATCCTATAGAGGATTAACTCAATTAAGCACCTTGAATATTAGTAGCTTGTTTGCCTTTTGGGCCTTGAGTAATATCGAAGGTAACTTTCTGACCTTCTTTGAGGGTTTTAAAACCCGCCATTGTTATTGCGCTAAAGTGAGCAAAAAGCTCTTCTTCGCCATCATCAGGTTTGATAAACCCAAAACCTTTTGCATCATTAAACCATTTTACGACACCGGTTGCCATTCGAACTCCATTACATTTTAAAGAATCAATCTTGAAGCGTGAAAAACATATTAGCCAACACAACTACAAGCCTCGTGCACACAACTTCATGCACATAGTAAGGATTGTTTTCCTTTATGACCAATATGTCAAGCCGTAATAGGTCAAAAACCACTAGTATTTGCCCTATATTGGACCATTTTCTTGTAAATTGTGAATATTGTGGCAGTTTTAAAGAAAATTTAATGCCAATACGCAAAAAAAAACAGTAAATTGTTCAAATGATTAGAATCTAGGTATGAACTTGAAATTGAATATAAAACCGATTCTAGCCGTAAATCCTTCGAAACCTCTTCCAGGGGATGAGCGGGTAACGGTTTTGGATCGAGAGGTTAAGAAAGTTGAGCCTCCTCCCCTGTATAAGGTGGTTTTGTTAAATGACGACTTTACGCCGATGGAGTTCGTTGTCATGGTTATACAAGAATTTTTTCACAAAGATCAGGAAACTGCGACCAGAATTATGTTACAAGTACATATAGAAGGAAAAGGTGTATGTGGCGTATATACCCATGACGTGGCAGCAACAAAAGTAGCACAAGTATCAGATATTTCCCGTAATTCGGGTCACCCTTTGCAATGCATGATGGAGGAAGTATGATTGCCCAAGAACTTGAAGTCAGTTTACACATGGCTTTTGTGGATGCGCGAGCAGCGCGTCATGAGTTCATTACGGTAGAACATTTATTAAGTGCGCTATTGGATAATGCTACGTCTGTAGAAGTATTAAAGGCCTGTGCGGTCAATATTGCTGATCTGCGAGCGCAATTGAAAAATTTCATCAATGACAACACACCAATTGTGCCAGGTACAGAAGAGGTAGATACGCAGCCTACCCTTGGTTTTCAGCGTGTGATTCAGCGCGCCATTATGCATGTTCAATCGACATCGAGTGGTAAGAAAGAAGTGACTGGTGCAAATGTCTTAGTTGCCATTTTTGGAGAAAAAGATTCTCATGCAGTTTATTACCTTCAACAGCAAGGTGTAACACGCTTAGATGTTGTTAACTACATTAGCCATGGAATTCGTAAAGATCAGGCAGAAGTTCCAAAACCAGAATCGGCTGGATCAGAAAGCGAAGATTCTGGTAATGCCGGAAAAGATAGTCCACTTGAGCAGTACACTCAAAACTTAAATTTACTTGCTCGCCAAGGAAAAATTGATCCACTGATTGGACGTGAACATGAAGTAGAGCGTGTGATTCAGGTCTTATGTCGTCGCAGGAAAAATAATCCATTACTCGTTGGTGAGGCTGGTGTTGGTAAAACGGCCATTGCTGAAGGCTTGGCATGGAGAATCACCCAAAATGAAGTGCCTGATATCTTAAAAGAGGCTGTAGTGTTCTCTTTGGACATGGGGGCATTACTTGCTGGAACTAAATATCGTGGTGACTTTGAACAGCGTTTAAAGGCGGTACTCAAGTCCTTGAAGGACAATGTGAATGCAGTGTTGTTTATTGATGAGATTCATACTTTAATTGGAGCAGGTGCAGCGTCTGGAGGAACACTTGATGCGAGCAACTTACTCAAGCCAGCCTTATCAAGTGGGCAATTAAAATGTATTGGCGCAACAACATATACCGAATACCGTGGCATATTTGAAAAAGATGCAGCCTTATCAAGAAGGTTCCAAAAGATAGATGTACTAGAGCCATCTGTTGATCAAACTGTGCAAATATTAAGGGGCCTTAAATCGCGTTTTGAGGAGCATCATGGGGTCAAGTATTCGCAGAGTGCATTAAGTGCCGCTGCGGAGCTCTCATCCCGCTATATCAATGATCGGCAGTTGCCAGACAAAGCGATTGACGTGATTGATGAGGCCGGTGCCGCACAACGTATTTTGCCAAAATCAAAACAGAAGAAAACCATTGGTCGATTAGAAATAGAAGACATTGTTTCTAAAATTGCACGTATACCTGCCCAGTCCGTTAGTGTCGATGATCGCAGTAAGTTACAAACATTAGACCGTGACTTAAAGAGCGTGGTATTTGGTCAAGATCCATCTATCGAGGTATTGTCCGCTGCCATTAAAATGGCACGAGCCGGACTTGGGAAAGTGGATAAGCCGATTGGATCTTTCTTATTCTCTGGACCTACTGGGGTTGGTAAAACCGAAGTTGCTAAGCAGCTAGCTTTCATTATGGGGGTCGAGCTCTTACGATTTGATATGTCTGAATACATGGAGCGTCATGCAGTTAGTCGCCTCATTGGAGCCCCTCCTGGATACGTTGGATTTGATCAAGGCGGCTTATTGACTGAGGGGGTTAATAAAAAACCACATTGCGTTTTATTATTAGATGAAATTGAAAAAGCGCATCCTGATATCTTCAATATCTTGTTACAAGTGATGGACCATGGGACATTAACGGATAACAATGGTAGAAAAGCAGACTTTAGAAACGTCATCATCATTATGACTACTAATGCAGGTGCTGAAACCATGAATAAGGCTACGATTGGATTTACCAATCCGCGCGAGTCTGGTGATGAAATGGCGGATATTAAAAAGATGTTTACCCCAGAATTTAGAAACCGCTTAGATGCAATTGTTTCGTTTAAATCATTAGATGAATCGATTATTTTAAGAGTGGTGGATAAGTTCCTGATGCAGCTTGAAGAGCAGTTGCATGAGAAAAAAGTAGATGCAACATTCTCAGCTGGATTAAGGACGCATTTAGCCAAAAAAGGTTTTGATCCATTGATGGGTGCTCGCCCTATGCAACGCTTAATTCAAGATACCGTTCGTAAAGCATTGGCCGATGAATTACTATTTGGTCGACTGGTTAATGGCGGTTCAGTGCTTGTAGATGTGGATGCTGAAAATCAGGTTATTTTGGAAATTCATTCTGCAACTGTAAAAGGTAAAGCTGCGTCAGCAGAAACCTCAGAAGAAATTTAAGCCGCTACTCTCCATCAGAAAAGGCCTCGAAAGAGGCCTTTTTTGTAGTAGTGAAAATCTTTTAAATATTGACTTCGTGTAATTTAGATTCACGCTCTTGATCCATGAGTAGAGCGTTGGCTGTTGCCTCTTCCTCAGATAAAAGACCACCTTCCCATTTAGCAACTACCGCAGAAGCAATCGAGTTTCCAACAGCATTTGTTGCAGATCGTCCCATGTCAAGGAAGGTATCTACCCCTAAAATCATGAGCAGGCCAGCCTCAGGAATATTGAACTGATTGAGCGTTGCCGCAATCACTACTAACGAAGCTCTAGGGACACCAGCCATTCCTTTAGACGTCATCATCAAAATTAACAGCATGGTAATTTGCGTCCCGATAGACAGATGAATGTCATAGGCTTGCGCGATAAATAGCGTCGCAAAGGTACAGTACATCATGGAGCCATCTAAGTTAAACGAATATCCAAGGGGCATCACAAAGCTAGATATTTTTCTTTTTACCCCAAACCGGTCTAAACCTTCTAAGATTTTAGGATAAGCAGCTTCGGAACTAGCTGTTGCAAAAGAGATTAAAAATGCTTCCTTGATATTCAGTAATAAGTTCTTGATACGAGGTCCTAAGAAAATAAAACCAGCAAGAACCAATAAGCACCAAAGGGTTATAAGTGCAATGTAAAAATCAATCATAAATACTGCAAATTTAGCTAAAATTCCAAGGCCATTAATTGCCACTGTAGAGGCCATCGCCGCAAAGACTGCTACTGGAGCAAACTTCATGACATAGCCAGTGATTTTTAGCATGACATGAGATAGTTCATCAATACTATGTAATAGATATTTTGCTTTTTCCCCAATCGACGCCATAGCAATACCAAAAAACATTGAGAAAACGACAATTTGAAGGATTTCGTTTTTAGCCATAGCATCGGCGAATGATTTTGGAATTAAATGTTTTATAAAATCTTGGAGGGTGAATTCACTAGTGGCTAAATTAGCGCTTAAGTGGGCATCAGGAACCGTTAAATTAAGGCTTGCACCAGGTTGCATGATATTAGCAAAAATCAAACCTAGCAAAAGTGAAAAAAGAGAAGCGGATAAAAACCAAGCTAAAGACTTAAAAAAGATACGACCAACTGAAGAAGCATCGCCCATGTGAGCAATACCCACGACGAGGGTTGAAAATACAAGAGGGGCAATAATCATTTTAATCAGCGTCAAAAAGATGTCTGACAGCATAGAAAAATAAGATGAAATTTCTTTAATCTGGTCAGGGTCTGTGACCGTGTTATTGATAATGGCGCCGGTAGCAATACCTACGACCATACAAATTAAAATCACAACAGTTTGTGGAATTTTTTTCATAATTATGTCCATTAGTGGTTATTGTCTCAATTTCAATATACCCCTCAAATGTGACTGAAATGTTTAGGTTTTACCTGTACTCCCAAAGCCCCCCGCACCACGATCAGAGGAAGCGAACTCATCGACAAGAGTCCACTCAACTTGCATGACAGGAACAATTACAAGTTGCGCTAATCTTTCCATGGGTTCTAGACGAAAGCTTGTTGCACTGCGGTTCCAAGTGCTGACCATTAATTGACCTTGATAATCCGAGTCAATAAGACCCACAAGATTACCCAAAACAATCCCATGCTTATGTCCAAGTCCAGATCTTGGAAGAATCATCGCGCAATACCTTGGATCATTAATATAAATAGCGATACCTGTTGGTACGAGGACGGTTTGTCCAGGAGCAATATCAATTGCCTCATCAAGGCAGGCTCTAAGGTCCAGACCGGCACTTCCTGGGGTTGCATATTGAGGTAATTGTGAGCGCATACGCTCATCGATAATTTTGACTTGTAGTTTTTGCATAATGGTTAGGTTGAAAGACGTTTCGAAACTTCACGAATAATATCGCGAGCAAGAATGAGTTTATCGGATGGACCAAGAGTTAACTCACTTTGCGCATCAATTAAAGTAACTTTATTGATATCTTCCCCGAAGGTGCTGGGTCCGTGGTTAGCGATGATGAGTGAAATATTTTTAGAAATAAGCTTCTTTTTTCCATACTCAATTATGTTTTCAGTTTCAGCAGCAAAACCAACGCAAAAGCTAGGTTTGTTTTTTGATGCTGTTGAGAAGGCCAGCAAAATATCTGGATTTTGGACTAAATCGAATTGCGGTGAATCTGTTGCGCTTTGTTTTTTAATCTTTTGTTCTGCAGTATTAGATACTCGCCAATCTGCAACTGCCGCGACGCTAAAAAACACATCGCTATCGTGATGTGCCAAAACGGCGTCATGCATCTCTTGAGCACTCGTGACATTGGTGCGCTTGATTTCGCCTAAAAAGGCTAAAGGGGTATCAAGATGTACAGGACCACTAATCAGTTGGACCTTTGCACCCGCTTCAACAGCAGCTCTAGCGAGAGCGAACCCCATTTTTCCTGAACTGCGATTCGTTAAACCACGGACAGGGTCAATCGCCTCATAAGTTGGGCCAGCGGTTATTAGTACTTTTTTACCCTGTAGTAGTTTAGGTTGAAAAAAAGCAATCAAGGCCTCACAAATCTCGACAGGCTCTAACATCCTACCCATCCCCACTTCGCCACAAGCTTGATCGCCGCTTGCCGGCCCTAGAATCGTAATTTGATCTTT
>Ga0194037_1000921_pt1 | contig 22406 bp, 21 predicted proteins | sample JunL306m_MetaG_FD_148653 | JGI IMG/M metagenome (GOLD analysis project Ga0194037, IMG submission 148653) | Anoxic zone freshwater microbial communities from boreal shield lake in IISD Experimental Lakes Area, Ontario, Canada - Jun2016-L304-6m | ecosystem: Environmental > Aquatic > Freshwater >...
GATGTAGAACACGTTGCACTTGCTGAGAAGGCAAACTACATCCTCATCGCCCCGGCGACGGCAGATTTGATAGCACGGTTAGCCCATGGACGTGCTGATGATTTGTTAACGAACGTGGTACTTGCTAGTGATGTACCAAAGATTCTTGTTCCAGCGATGCACCCGAATATGTGGCGCAATCGGGCAACACAAGCAAATGTTACAACGCTACGCAGTCGCGGATTTCATGTCATCGACCCTGATATCGGACGATTAACGGGCCCGGATTCTGGTGTTGGACGGTTTCCAGAGACCGGTCGAATCCTCAAAAAATTCTACGAATTGATCGGGCATCTGGATGATCTAAAAGGCAAACGCATCCTTGTTACTGCAGGTGGCACAAGAGAGGCCATCGATCCTGTTCGCTATATTGGCAATCGTTCTTCTGGCAAACAAGGTTTTGCCATTGCACAAGCGGCCATTGCACGAGGAGCGGAGGTTCATCTCATTGGTGCCAATTGCAATCTCCCAGATATTCCCGGAGTCGCAATGACGAGCGTTGAAAGCGCCTCTGAACTTGAGAGGGCTCTAGCACGCGAGTTTCCATCAGCGGATGCTCTCATCATGTGCGCTGCTGTTGCAGATGCAAGGCCAGTGCAGACAAGTGATCGTAAGATCAAGAAGGAATTTCTTACGGAGATTTCTCTCGTTGCAAACCCAGATCTTCTTGCCTCGCTCAAAGCTTCCAAGAAACCTGGTCAGCGGATCATTGGTTTCGCCGCAGAAACTCAAGATTTGGAAAGCAATGCAACTGTAAAGCTCACAGATAAGGGCTTAGACCTGATTTACGTTAATGATGTTTCACAGGGAGCGATCTTTGGGAGCGACTTCACTTCAGGCATCATTATCGACAAAACCGGTCCCTTATTAACGCTCGATAATGTATCTAAAGACACGCTGGCTCATGTATTGCTCGACCAACTCCTTCGTCAGATAGGTTAACCCAATGTCACAACGCCTCTTTACCTCTGAGTCAGTCACCGAAGGTCATCCAGACAAGATTGCGGATCAAATCTCCGATTCCATTCTTGACTCGCTACTGAGGCAAGATCCTGCAAGTCGAGTTGCCGTTGAAACTCTCATCACAACGGGGCAAGTACATGTTGCTGGGGAAGTTACGACGGATGGCTATGCAGATGTTATGGGAATTGTCAGAGAAAAAGTTTTGAACATCGGTTATGACTCTTCAGAGAAAGGGTTTGACGGACATACGTGTGGGGTATCAATTTCGATTGGGCAACAATCGCAAGATATAGCCCAGGGTGTAGATGACGCCTATGAGAATCGAGTCTCATCCTCGGTAGATCCCCTTGATTTACAAGGTGCAGGGGATCAAGGATTAATGTTTGGCTACGCGTGTGATGACACAAAGGAATTGATGCCACTTCCGATCTCGTTAGCGCATAAGTTGGCGCAACAGTTATCTAAGGTGCGCAAAAGTGGAGAACTTAGTTATTTGCGCCCTGATGGTAAAACTCAAGTCACGATTGCATATGATGGCGATCAAGCAGTGGCACTGGACACAATCGTTATCTCTAGCCAACATTCACCTGATGTAGATGTGGCCGGTACTCTGACAAGAGATGTGATTGCACAAGTAATTGATCCAATATTGGCAACGATTGACCTACCTCGCAAAGATCTCAAAATTCTTATCAACCCAACTGGCCGCTTTGTTATTGGCGGACCTATGGGTGATGCCGGTTTAACCGGACGCAAGATTATTGTTGATACTTACGGTGGAATGGCTCGCCACGGAGGCGGAGCATTCAGTGGAAAAGATCCATCGAAGGTGGATCGATCCGCTGCTTATGCAATGCGTTGGGTGGCGAAGAATGTTATCGCTGCTGGCTTGGCTCGTCGATGCGAAGTTCAAGTCGCTTACGCAATCGGAAAGGCACAACCTGTAGGTCTCTTCGTAGAAACTTTCGGTACAGAAATGATTCCTGTCGGAAAGATTCAGGATGCAGTCCTGGCGGTATTCGATCTTCGTCCTGCGGCAATTATCAGAGACCTAGATCTCTTACGCCCTATTTACGCCCTGACAAGTGCGTATGGACATTTCGGTCGCGAACTCCCTGAATTTACCTGGGAGAAGACAAACCGTGTCGAGGCCCTTCGCGCCGCGGCGCACTAACCACTCCCACGATCGTGGTCTCTCCACGACCGCTGAGATTGCGGGCACAGGTCGCAAAGGCAGAACCTTTAACGGTCGCGTCTCACCTGCCAATCGCCAAAATACTTGTGGACACTGGAGTCTTTCATCTGGATTCACCCTATGACTACGAAATTCCAGAGCAGTTCTCCCATTTAGATCTCATCGGACGGCGCGTCCAAGTCGAATTTGGGCACGCGCTTCACGAAGGTATCGTGATCGAACGAGTTTCTGTTTCGCAAGGTACACGAGGGCTCAAACAGATAAACAAGATTCTTTCGCCACACTGCGTTCTTCCCACTCAGATGTTCGCTCTGATAAATGCAGTAGCACAACGATGGGCGAGCTCTCCCTATGATGTGATTCGCAGTGCAATTCCGCCTCGAGTCGCATCCGTTGATAAGGAAGCTTTTGAAGCAGAAGCACATATTGAAATCACCACATCAACGACACAAATTCCAAAGGTACTTAAATCCTCCTCGATACGTTCGTATTGGATGTTGCCATCTTCGCAGCCTGTTTGTCGATTACTGGCAGAGCTTGCACTTGAACGATCACGATTTGGACAAGTGCTCGTTGTTGTGCCAGATGAGCGTTCACTATCGGAACTTCTTACACATCTGCAAGAGGTGTATCCAGGAATGGTTGCGCGGTTGGATGGACACCATAATCGAAGTGATCGATATCGGGATTACTTGAGAATGGTTAAGGGCGTCGCACGAATTGGTGTGGGACTACGAGGTTCAATTTTCACCCCACTTTTGAACAATGCGACAGTTGTGGTGAGTGAGGATACATCCGAACATTATTATGAGAATCGTTCCCCCGGATGGAATGTGCGAGACGTTGCCTTGCTTCGAGCACAGATTTCTCATCTCAACGTTATCTTCACTGGTTTCACTCCATCTTTGGAAGTTGGACGGCTAATAGATTCAGGATGGCTTTCACTGGTTGCTTCGTCCAAGAGAATGAATGTTCTTGCCGTTGACGCTAACTTCGGTGAACTACTTCCATCAAAGATTTTCTCCGTAGTCCGCAAAGGTTTGAAATCCGGTCCGGTACTTTTTCTTGTGCCTCGGAAAGGGTATGGAAACGCAATTCTCTGTCGCAAATGTAAGAATGTTTCCATCTGCGAATGTGGTGGCAGACTTGCCAAAAATGGTAAAACCGCAGCGCCCGAGTGTGTTTTATGTTTGCGAGTCTACGAACCCTGGAAATGTACTTATTGTCAGAGTGAAGAGATACATGTTGCAGCACGAGGAATTGATCGATTCTCTGAAGAGATAGGAAGAGCATTCGCTAACTACCCAATCGTTAATTCCACGGCCGATCATTTAGTTGATGATGTGACTGGAGCGCCTGCGTTGATCCTCGCCACCCACGGGGCACAACCTAACGTTAAAGGTGGATACTCGGCGGTGATTCTTCTTGAGGGAATTCGCTTCTTCGGTCATACTCATATGAGAAGTCAGGAGAGTGCACGCGAACTTTTCTTTGCAAGCGCCTCACTTGTTTCAGAGGGAGGCCAGATCGCGGTTGTGATCGATCCCTCACACCCCATAGTTGGCGCTTTGACGCGATGGAACAGCGCACCGATGATTCGTAAAGAGTTGAAAGAGCGTGAGGAATTGCAGCTCCCTCCGTTTTATAGATTTGTCATTATCGAATCTTCCACAAGAGAAGCCACGCTTATCAAAAACGGATTTGTTGCCGCCGTTCAAGATGGCCGCTTGCCATCATCGACAAAGGTTATCGGGCCGCACGCGGCGTCGACTGATTCTTCGCGGCTTTCACTTGCCGTTGCTGTCGGGGAAGCAGATCAGTTGATTTCCTTTGTGCATGAATTGCAGCGAAGGCGAAATATTTCTCGTAAGAACCTTTTGGTTCTACGTGTGGATCCGTATTCGCTTTCCTAAGGCTTAGGAATTGATAGGATCGCCCTCATGTCTATCCAGCCAATCCGATTATTTGGTGATCCGGTTCTGGTCACTCCGGCTTCCGATGTGGTTGATTTCGATAAGGAATTGCGAAATCTGGTCGCAGATCTCACGGAAACAATGTTGGAGGCACCTGGTGCTGGGTTAGCCGCTCCACAAATTGGCGTTTCGCTTCGAGTATTTGTCTGGGATGTTGATGACGCTCTCGGACATCTCATTAATCCAACTTTGGATCTCAGCGATGAGATACAAGAGGGAGAGGAAGGTTGTCTCTCTTTTCCGGAACTCAGATATGAAACTCCGCGCGCTTTCCGTGCCGTGGCAAAAGGGTGGAACATGTATGGCGAACCAATCATCGTAGAAGGAACGCAACTTTTGGCAAGAGCCTTGCAGCATGAGACGGATCATCTCAATGGGATACTTTTCATTGATAAATTGTCAAAATCCGATAGGAAAAGCGCCATGAAAGAGATTCGAGAATCCGACTGGTTCGGAGTCACGATTGCTGCCGGCTTTAATCCTGCGATAAAAGTTTCCCCGCACGATACTTTTGGTCGTAATCTTTAATGCGCATTGGCGTCGCTGCAACGCCAGAGGTTGCCTTCCCCACTTTAGAGTGGTTGCTTTCCTCCGATCATGAATTGGTTCTGGTCGTTACTCGACCGGATCAACCTTCGGGCAGGGGAAGAATTCTTCAGGAGTCAGCAGTTGCAGCATGGGCTAGCCGAAATGGAATCCCATGTATCAAGCCGTTGAACTCCTTGGATATGGCCGATGATCTTGCGAATCTCGATCTTGTCATCACCATTGGTTATGGAGTTATCTTGCCAGAGCAAATTCTTGCACTACCAAGGTATGGCTTTTTGAATTTGCATTTCTCGTTGCTTCCACAATGGCGCGGTGCTGCACCCGTTAATCGTGCAATTTTGAATGGAGATACGGTTTCAGGTATTTCAGTCTTTGCTTTGGATAAAGGGATGGACACGGGTCCGCTATATGTTCAGAAGGAGATTCAGATTTCATCGCACGAGAACGCGGGCGAACTACTTGCCTCGATGGCGATTCTGGGGGCCTCTGCCGTTGAGCAGGCGATTGAAATGATTCGTCAAGGAATTTCGCCCACAGTGCAAAAATTGGCGGGAGTATCGCGCGCTGAAAAGATTTCCAAAGAAGAGACGCGAATTTCCTGGAACGAGAACGCAGAATATATCGATCGCCACATACGTGCTTTCACACCAGAGCCTGGAGCTTGGACAACGTGGCGAGGAGAAGTCGTGAGGATTACCAGCGCCCATGTTTTTAATTTTCCGATCATTGCGCCTCAGGGATCGATTATTGTCGATTCAGGATTGGTCTTAGTCTCGTGCGGGAATGAGAGCGCTCTGGTTCTTGAAATGCTTACCCCGTCGGGTAAGAAAAGCATGAGTGCTAAATCTTGGCTTAACGGTGCACGTTTAGAAATTGGAGAAGTTTTTGAGTAACGAATCAAAGAAATCTGCGCGTGCCGGGGTAGATAGTTTCCGCAAGCCACGTCCTGACGCAGCCAGGTTGCTTGCTTTCGAAGTCTTTAGCGAAGTCAATAACGGTCAAGCCTATGCAAACCTGATTATGCCGAGAGCGCTCACTGAAAGTTCCTTAGAACAACGTGATCGAGCTTTTGTTACCGAGCTTGTGTATGGCTCTTTGCGTATGCAAGGGCGCCACGATTGGATTCTTCAACAGGTGAGTGATCGGCCGTGGAATGAAGTGGACGCTGGAATTGTTAATGTGGCTCGCTTGGGAGTGCACCAACTCTTTGAAATGCGAGTTCCTACCCATGCTGCGGTATCTGCAACTGTAGAACTTGCTCGTAAAGTGTTGGGAGAGTCACGCGCAACATATGTGAACGCTCTCCTGCGAAAGGTAAGTTCGAAGTCTTTAGAAGAGTGGCTCGCTCCTTTGGAACTTGTTGAAGACAAGATTGCGCAATTAGCCGTGAGGTATTCGCATCCTGAGTGGATTGTTTCATCCTATTTTGATCTTTTGCGCGAGTACGATGAAGTTGCTTTAGCCCTTGGCGCCAATAATGTTCCGGCAGTTCCGACACTCGTTTCATGGCCAGGCAGATCTACTCAAGAGGAACTTGTCTCTCTTGGAGGAGTTGCGACCAAATATTCTCCCTTCGGTGCATCATCGCCGGGTATTCCAGGGGAGATTGACCTTATTCGTACTCGATATGCGGGCGTACAAGATGAAGGTTCACAACTCGTAGCTGAGATATTTTCTAAGGCTGCCGATGCCCAAGATGATTGGTTAGACTTGTGTGCTGGCCCAGGTGGCAAAGCAGCCTTGATTTCAAGTATCGCGGCGCAACTAGGTAAAAATTTTTACGCTAATGAATTGTCGGTCAGTCGTGCAAATCTAGTTGAACAAGTTATCGCACAGGGTCAGGTATGGGTCGGCGATGGTCGTGCCATATCTGATCACGGTCACAGTTTTGGTGCCGTAATCGCAGATGTTCCTTGCACTGGAATTGGCGCTCTTCGCCGTCGGCCAGAAGTTAGGTGGAGACGAAAAGCTTCGGATCTTTCAGGGCTCTCGCAGTTGCAAGGCGAACTACTCGATGGCGCAATTGGCGTAACACGGATCGGTGGAGTAGTGGCTTATGCCACTTGTTCGCCTCATATGGCCGAGACGAAAGTGCAAGTTGCATCCGCGTTGAAGAGACATTCAGGTATTCGCCAGATTCCTGTGTCGCCGTATTTGCCAACAAATCTGAGTGGTGCCACTGTGGGTGATTCGATGCAATTATGGACACATCGGCACGGCACGGATGCAATGTTCTTGGCACTTTTCGAGCGTGTTTCCTAGTTCCAACTATAAGATCCGTTCATGTCGCGCGAGATTCGAATCACCCCAAGCATCCTTAACGCCAATTTCGATGATTTGGCGGGAGAGATCCGGCGCATTGCGCAGGTTTCTGATCTTGTCCATCTTGATGTCATGGATAATCTTTTTGTACCAAATTTCACTTTTGATTTCGCGACAGCATCGGCGATAATTCAAGAAAGCGTGCTGCCTGTAGATGCACATCTCATGGTTCTTGATGCCGACACTATCGCACCGCAATATGCAGAAATTGGTTGCGCAAGTGTGACTTTGCATGTTGAGGCGACACAGGATGTTCCTGGAACACTTCGCGCCATTAGACATGCCGGAGCCCGAGCCGGCTTGGCAGTGAAACCAGGAACCGACATCACCGATTATGCAGATGTATGCGATCTTGTAGATATGTTCTTGATCATGACTGTCGAACCAGGTTTTGGTGGTCAATCTTTCATGAGCGACATGCTGGCAAAGATTTCTCAAACACGTCTCATTATCGGAGACCGACCAATATGGCTGCAAGTGGATGGTGGAATCTCTCCCGATACGATTGAGATGGCCACTCAGGCTGGTGCCGACACTTTTGTTGCTGGAAGCGCGGTCTTCAAGGCGCAAGATCCAGCGAAAATGGTCTCCATGTTGCGCGCATTAGCTAATGGTGTGAAAGAATAAACCCGTTGTTCCGGGGGTCGGTGTAAATCCGAACCGGCGGTGAAAGTCCGCGACCCGATCACATCCAGTGGTCGGTTGACTTGGCGAAATTCCAAGACCGACAGTTAAAGTCTGGATAAAGGGACACATTGCTTAAGGACGTTTCATGCGTTCTTGGGCTTTGAGTGCTTTGTGTTTTACCCCCCTTTTGCATTTCTACGAAAGGGAAAAAATGTCAGTAATTAATTGGTTTCTTAATGAGCAAGTCCACTTCGGGTCAAAGGCAATCTATTGGCGCGAGATCATTGGCGGTACTTTTGGTTTAGCGAGCGCGATATTAGGAATGCGCCGGAAAGTGAGTGCTTGGCCCATCGGAATTATCGGTGATGGCTTACTCTTTACAGTATTCCTCGGCGCGGTCTTCAATCACGGCACAAATACCGCCAACTTCTATGGTCAAGCCGGACGAAATCTTCTTTTGATTCTTGTTAGCATCTACGGGTGGATTCGTTGGCTGTCTCTTCGCCAAAGTGGAGATAATAAGCCGGCAGTTACGCCACGATGGACAACAGCTTCGGAGAAGTATTACCTCATCCCAGCGGTCATTACTTTTTACATTATTTCGTACTACATCTTCAAGGCTCTTGGCGAGTCGGGGGCTTGGCTTCGAGTAGATACCTGGATTTTTACCGGGACAGCTCTTGCTACTTACGGCATGAGCCGCGGATATGTTGAGTTCTGGCTCGTATGGATCGCTGTTGATGCAGTCGGCGTCCCCTTCGCTTTCAAGAATGGTTACTACCCAACCGGAACCTTGTATGCGATCTATCTTCCCTTTGTTCTCTGGGGCTTCATTTCATGGCTCAAGATTAGCAAAGCCGAAAACGCCGTTAGCGCCAATAAAGGCGCATGAACACCAGAGGGTCAGATAAACTTCCGAGATGAAAACATTCGAAGACCTCTGGGCGCAATTGCAACGTATCTCGCGTGAGCGCCCAGAGGGCTCCGGTACTGTTCGGTTATTGGATGCAGGTGTTCACGCAATCGGCAAAAAAGTTTTGGAAGAAGCAGGCGAGGTCTGGATTGCTGCTGAATATCAAAATGATCAAGAACTTGCGCAAGAGATCAGCCAGTTGCTCTACCAGGTTCAGACGCTGATGATTTCGCGAAATATTTCCCTCGACGACGTTTACACATACCTCTAGGAGATCCATGTTACGAATAGCGATCCCCAATAAAGGCTCCCTGTCTGAATCTGCGACGGCAATTCTTAAGGAAGCGGGGTACCGGCAACGTAGCGATATGCGCGATCTCGTATTACTGGATCCAGAAAATGATGTTGAGTTTTATTATCTACGTCCCCGAGATATTGCGCTCTATGTTGGTTCCGGCGAACTCGAAGCAGGGGTCACTGGGCGTGATCTTTTGATTGACTCTGGAGCGCCAGCCGATGAAATACTGGATTTGGATTTCGGTCAGTCCACTTTCCGTTTTGCTGGTAGCCATGATCTCGAGTGGACTTTGGCTAACGTTGAGGGGAAAAGAGTTGCAACCGCTTATCCAGGATTAGTAACAAATTACCTTGCCAAAGTTGGAATTACTGCGACCGTCGTACGCCTGGATGGCGCAGTAGAGAGCAGTGTTCGACTCGGAGTGGCCGACGTCATTGCTGATGTCGTGAGCACCGGCGGCACCTTGCGCCAAGCGGGTTTAAAAGTCTTTGGAGATCCGATTCTTACGAGTGAAGCAGTGTTAATTCATCGCAAGGATGGCTCAATCGGAACACAACTTGAAATTTTAATTCGTCGATTGCAAGGTGTCGTTACTGCCAGACAATATGTCCTTCTTGATTACGATGTTCCAGAATCGAATTTGGAATCGGCTTGCGGGATAACGCCAGGATTGGAATCTCCTACGATTTCCCCTTTACAAAAAGAGGGTTGGATGGCTGTTAGGGCCATGGTTTTACGTAAAGATACAAATCGATTAATGGATGAGCTCTGGGCACTTGGTGCGCGAGGAATTCTTGTTACCGATATTCACGCCTGCAGGCTTTGATTATCCGCCTCTTCAATATCTTCACGAGCGATACCCATTAAGTACAGAACGGAATCCAAGTAGGGCGCAGAAACTGCGCTATCGGCTGCTGCCCTCACTGCAGGTTTTGCATTAAATGCAATGCCCAACCCAGCGGTAGTGATCATATCTAAGTCATTGGCACCATCACCGATTGCAATAGTTTGCTCTATGGCGACTCCTGATATCGCGGCAAACTCACGAAGGGCAACAGCCTTAGCGGGCCGATCAATGATGGTACCGATAAGCCCGCCCGTGAGTTGACCGTCAACAATTTCCAACGAGTTGGCTCGGTACATTTCTATTCCAAGCTCCTTGATGAGGGGTTCTATCACTTCTATAAATCCACCAGAAACCACAGCCACTGTGTGCCCGAGTCTTTGCAATGTTCGAACCAGAGTTCGAGCACCAGGGGTGAGGGTTATCTCCGATCGCACTTCTTCAAGGACGGAAACCGGTAAACCTTTGAGCAACGAGACACGTTTGCGAAGGGATTCTTCAAAATCAATCTCACCCCGCATTGCCGATGCAGTAATCTCGATTACTTCCTCTGCAACTCCAGCCTTGGCAGCTAGGAGTTCGATGACTTCCTGGGCGATTAAAGTGGAATCAACATCCATAAGGACAAGTTTCTTTGCCCATCGCATGAGGCCACCTTCTTGCACCGCTAAATCCACGCCATAATGCGAGGAAACTGCAGAGAGAGAGGTATGAAGTGTGCTTTGAGTTCCTCCGGAAACAACGAACTCGACGGCGGTAATCGGGAACGATGCAGTTCTATGTATGCGTTCAATATTGGCGCCGTGTTCGGTGATGGCTCCCGCAAGTGCCGCTACGGCATCAGGTTTGAGAGGGTTCGCTAGCGCAACTACATGAATCAAGCCAGATTTTGCTGCAATGGAATCCGGCATCATCGCCGAAAATGAAATGGCGATATCTACGCCAAGGGCGAGACCGCAGGCATTGAGGTCTTCTTCGATCGCCGAGGCATGCGCTTTGTTGAGCCCAATCAAGGCGGTCAAGATGAGCCTCTCGCGGATAACTACCTGTTCAATATCAATAATCGTTACCGCGAAAGGGGAGAGGGTCCGAAAAAGACTCTGTGTGATTCCAGGTGTATCAACACCTGAGAGCAGGATCAGACCAGTGTAAGTTTCTTGTGCCATTGGGCAAGATTAACGTGAAAATGCCAAGGCTTGAGCACAAAAACCAGTATCTTGTATGCACTTATGAACACGCGAAAAGTTCTAGCGGTACGCAATGTCTCCGTTCGACGTGGAGAGCGCATCATTCTTGGACCCATTGATTTTTCTGTATCAGAGGGGGAGCGCTGGGTAATACTGGGCCCAAATGGCGCCGGTAAATCCACTTTATTGAAATTGCTAGCCGCCATGAGTTTCCCGACTGTTGGATCTGTTGAAATATTGGGTGAAGTCCTTGGAAAGGTTGATGTTTTTGAACTTCGGCCGCGAGTGGGTTTTTGCAGCGCATTGCTGGCGGAGAACATTCCCGAAGATGAACGTGTTCGTGATGTCGTACTTACCGCAGCTTATGCAATTTTAGGGCGATGGAATGAGAACTATGACCTTTGGGACGAGTCACGGGCAGTTGCCTTACTAACAACTTTTGGCGTTCGTGATCTTAAAGATCGTGCATTTCATACTCTCAGTGAAGGTGAGCGCAAGAGAGTGCAAATTTGCAGGGCGCTCATGGCTGATCCCGAAGTCCTTCTCCTGGACGAACCAGCAGCCGGCTTAGATCTAGGTGGGCGTGAAGATTTGCTTTCGCGTTTTGCAGCTTTTTCTACCGATCCTCATGCTCCCGTGACTATTTTGGTAACCCATCACATTGAAGAAATTCCTGCCGGAACAACTCATGCGCTTTTGATTAAAGATGGCCTCGTTGCGGTTTCGGGTCCGGTTGATGAGGTCATAACGAGTGATCACGTCAGTGAGGTTTTCGGTCTACCTATGACTGTTACAAAAGAGGGTTCACGCTTCTTCGCGCGTGCTCTTTAGAACTAAAAAGAAAGAACCCGAAATGATTGTCATTTCGGGTTCTTTCTAACTTCGAATTATTACATCAGCCAACCCATGTATTTATTGGACCGGTGAGGAAATAGACAACGAAGAGCACTGTCACAAGAGCAAGCAAAGGATGAATCTCCTTGCGTCGTCCCTGGACGAGTCGAATAACTACGTGCGAGACAAAGCCAGCTCCAATTCCTACAGAGATGCTGTAAGTGAATGGCATCAAGATAATCGTAAGAAATGCTGGAATTGCAATTCCAAGATCTTCCCAATCGATTCCCTTGATCTGTGTCATCATCAAGAATCCAACGATGACCAATGCAGGAGTGGCAGCTTCGTAAGGAATAACTGCAACAAGTGGCGCCAGGAAAGTCGTTAACAAGAAGCACAGACCCGTAATAACTGATGCAAGGCCCGTTCTAGCGCCTTCACCAACACCTGAAGCAGACTCTATATAGGAAGTGTTAGAGGAGATGCTTGCGGCACCGCCTGCAACTGCTGCAAGTGAGTCAACGAGGAGAATTTGTTCAGTCTTTGGAATATTTCCTTGACCATCGACAAGACCAGCTTCATGAGCGATCGCAGTAACTGTTCCGACGGTGTCAAAGAAGTCAGAGAGCAACAAAGTGAAGACCAACAAGATCGCAGAAATTGCCGAGACCTTACTGAAGGAGCCAAGAAGATTGAAGTGTCCGAGTAATCCAAAGTCTGGTTTGGCAAGGATCTTGGATGGAACGGAGGGAACATTTAAGCCCCAACCTTTTGGATTCACCTTATCTGGAGCTATGAAGTTCGGACCTATCTTAAAAGCGGATTCGATGGCTACGGCAGCAACCGTTGCCATAACGATTCCTATAAGAAGGGCACCTTTAACTTTCTTGACCAAAAGAGTGATCATCAAGAAAAGACCAAATGCGAAAACGATGATTGGCCAACCAACAAGTGTTCCACCATCGCCCAGTGTGACCGGTACTGGGCCTTGGCTTGTGCGACGCACGAAACCAGAATCGACCAGACCAATCAAGGCGATGAAAAGACCGATTCCCACGGAGATGGCAATCTTTAACTGCTGAGGAACTGCTTTGAAGACTGCCGTTCGGAATCCTGTGAGAACAAGAACGGTGATGATCAATCCTTCGAGAACGATTAATCCCATTGCATCTGCCCATGTCATCTTCGAAGCGATTCCCACCGCGACGAATGTGTTGAGTCCAAGACCTGTTGCAAGGGCCAATGGGAAGTTGGCAACAACTCCCATCAAGATTGTGAGTACACCAGCTACCAATGCAGTAGCCGCTGCGATCATTGCCAGGTTGGGATGACTACCATCGCCTCCCAGGAATTTCCCATCTCCATCTTTCGCAAGTCCGATGATCAATGGGTTGAGTGCCACGATGTAGGCCATTGTGAAAAACGTGACGACGCCGCCTCGAATCTCTCGCCCTACTGTCGAGCCACGTTCTGTGATCTTAAAGAAACTATCGAGCATGACTTTCCCCTTACTGTTTTGGTATCGGGGGTGTTTGCGACCCCGTGTGGCATCACGGCCCACAAACCGGAGGAAGATGAGGGGGACGCTACCCGCCCATCTTTATTACTGACGGGTAAGGCGGGCGAGGATTCCGCACGAAATTGCAATTGCTTGCCCAATAAGTCCGGCAAAGAGGGCTGTCCCTAACCCAATTCGCCCACCTAGCAGCCCTCCTGAGACGAGAACAAGTATCTCGATAACGAGGCGAACCCTTCCTACACGGACCCCTGTTTTTACGTGGATGCCCGTCATTAGTCCGTCTCTGGGGCCGGGCCCTAGTCCGCACGTGATGTATAACGTTGAAGCAATACCTACGCATCCCACTCCCAGAAGGGCAAATACAAGCCCTGGAAAGAAGCCGTGTTGCAGCGGGATGCGATCAACCGATATCTGAAGAACCCATGCAATAACGATGATGTTCAGTAAAGTTCCAAATCCTGGACGCTCTCGGAGCGGTATCCATAAAAGCAAGACGGCAACGCTGATCGCGAAAGTTGCCCATCCCAAGGAGATGCCGGTTTTCAAGGAGACACCTTGTGCGAAAACAACCCACGGTGAATTTCCTATATGTGATTGCACAAGAAGTGCTTCACCTAATCCAAAGAGGGCTAAACCTGATATCAGAATCACCACACGCATTGGTGCCAGATCCCAACGATGAGATGCATGCCATGGCGTTGTAGGAATCGTTTTATGCGGACGCAGCCAATGAATCAACGAATGAATCAACGACTGAATGAACGACTGATGAGGGGAGCGCTCACGGGACATTTCGTGAGGATATCTCATCGGATTACCTTTGGAACTCTTTCTCTTCCGATAGGATTAGCATTCTTATGGATCTCTCCTATACGCAAGCGATCATTACCGGCTTCATACAAGGAATCACAGAACTCTTCCCAGTTTCAAGTTTAGGTCACGCTGTTTTGGTACCTGCTTGGGTAGGTGGATCCTGGAAAGCGCTGACAACTTCGGCGAATTCTCCATATTTGACGATCACCATTGCTCTTCATTGTGCTAGCGCTCTAGCGCTGCTCCTGATTTTTCGCAATCGTTGGATCTCACTCATTAACGGTGGAATTGCATCATTGCGCAAGAAACCTACGGCAGAGAGTGCTCTCTTCTGGCGTTTGGTGCTGGGAACGATTCCGGTCGCGGTCTTAGGTTTGATATTCGAAAAGTCACTTCGCGAACTATTTTCCAAACCACTTGCCTCTGCTGCATTCTTAACTATCAACGGTTGTATTCTCATTCTCGCCGAAAGATTCTCCAGAAGGAGCAAAGCGAGTGAATCCATCAGTGAATCCATCAGTGAATCCATCAGTGAAGAGGATTCACAAATTCTTGATCGTGTCTCACCAAAAATGGCTCTTACTATCGGATTCGGTCAATCTCTAGCCCTCTTTGCGGGCATTAGCCGCTTTGGAATCACCATGAGCGCAGGCCTTATGCGCGGGCTCTCTCATAGAGCTGCCTCTGATTTTGCATTCCTCTTAGCGCTACCAGTTATTTTGGGAACATCCATCGTTAAACTACCCAAACTTTTCGCTCCAGAGTATTCGCACATGATGGGACCCATCATTGCTGGATCAATCACCTCCTTTATTTTTACCTATGCCTCGGTAACTTTCTTAGTTAAATGGTTTAAGACTCGAACTCTTTATCCATTCGCGATCTATTGCCTGGTTGTTGGAGTGGCATCGCTGATTCGATTCGCCTAAATGTTTCCCGGGATCGGCACAGTAATCAATGTTGCCACAATAGTTACTGGAGCAGGGATCGGCGTTCTTGTCGGATCACGGATGCCGACACGGACCAGGGAATTACTGACGGATGTTCTCGGACTGACAACTATTTTGGGGGCCGCTGGCGCTCTATTTAGTTTGTGGTCCAAGAGGTATGTGACTTCACTTCCTACCGGTTGGAGTCTTTTGACGGTACTCGGCGCCCTACTTATCGGAGGTTTGATTGGATCAACGCTTCGATTAGAGGATCGACTCAATGGCGTTGGCGAGAAGTTACGTGTTCGTTTCGGTGCATCTAACGAAAGCACTTTTGTAGAAGGTTTCGTCTCTGCTTCACTTCTTTTCGCGATTGGTCCGTTGGCGATCTTAGGAAGCATAAGTGATGGAATGTCTACTGGTATTAATCAACTGTTACTGAAGAGTTCTCTAGATTTCTTTGCTGCTATGGCTTTCGCCGCATCATTGGGTTGGGGCGTAGCGGTTTCTGCAATCCCAGTGGGGATTTATCAGGCTTTCTGGACGATTATTGGCGTAGGGCTCGGAAGCATTATGGCGGGCTATCAAGTTGACGCCATGACAGCAACTGGGGGAGTCATGTTGTTATGCATTGGACTCAAACTCTTGAAGATTAAAGATATTGCTGTGGGAAATCTGCTTCCAGCACTTGCGGTAGCCCCTCTCCTTGCATGGGGACTACACGCCTTCGTCAAATAATTTCACGGCTGATTTACTAAATAGTTTGTGCATCGATCACAAAACGATATTTAACATCACTGGCAACTGTGCGTTCGTAGGCGATGTTCACGTAATCCGCCTTGATAACCTCAACATCGCTGGTGATGTTGTGCACTCCGCAGAAGTCAAGCATTTCTTGCAATTCAGGAATACCGCCAATCATTGATCCTGCCATCGAGCGACGTGCGCCAAGAAGCGTTCCAACATGAACGGAGTAGGGTTTTCCTGGAAGGCCAATCACGACCAATGTGCCATCCAATTTTAGAAGATTGAGATACGTGTTGATGTCTAGCTCTGCTGAAACCGTATTCAAAATAAGATCGAAAGTGCCCTCTTCCGCCTTCAGGTTAGATGGATCCTTTGTCATGACAAAATGATGGGCGCCCATTGCCTTCGCATCGGCTTCTTTACTGGGGGAGTGAGAAAAGACTGTAACTTCCGCGCCGAGAGCTGCTGCAAATTTGACGCCCATGTGCCCAAGCCCACCAAGTCCCATGACGCCAACTTTCATGCCCGCTTTTGCTCCCCAGTGCTTTAAAGGGGAATACAAAGTGATTCCGGCACAGAGAAGTGGCGCAACTCCCGCCATATCTAGATTCTCCGGGACATGTACTGCGTAATCTTGATCGATCACGAATAGGTTCGAATACCCACCCTGAGCAAGTGTTACGCCATCGCGTTCGAGTTGGTTATACGTACCTGTCATGCCCTCTAAACAATATTGTTGCAAGCCGGCTAGGCAGTTGACGCATGTACGACAGGAATCAATAAAAACTCCAACACCGATTCGATCCCCGACGGAGAATTTGGTGACAGAGGGGCCAACCTCTCGAACGATTCCTACAATTTCGTGGCCAGGAACCATAGGGAAAAGTGCGGGGCCCCATTCTTCGCGGGCCTGATGAATATCGGAGTGACAAATACCTGCATAGGTAATATCTAGGGCGACATCACCTGCGCGTAGTTGGCGACGATCAAACTCCCAGGCGACTAAAGGATCGTTGGCATGGTGAACAGCAAGAGCCCGTGTTTTCATCGTGTGCCTTTCGTAAGCGAAACTTAAGAGTTGAAGGGTAGCGGGTCATACGAGGAATGCGCAGCGCGAGATGCCCGGGCGGTAACTCGGCGCATGTGGTGTCGCCTGCAGAGTACTTCATAAGATATTTCTTGACCGGGAGCGACATCCCCGACAACAACTTGTTCGCCTTCGGTGATCATCACACCACCTGATGTTCGGGCATTGTGGGTGGCACGATTGCCACACCAACAGAGTGCTTCAACTTGCAGGGTGTTCACACGATCAGCGAGTTCGACTAGACGAGCAGAGCCCGGAAAAAGCGATGTACGAAAATCTGTAAGAATTCCAAAAGCAAACACATCAATACCAAGACCGTCAACAATTTTAGCAAGCTGTTCAATTTGTTCTGGTTCGTAAAATTGAGCTTCGTCGCAGATGACGTAATCAATACGTTCGCCCATGGATAACTGATCAACCACGAAACGGTGCAGATCCAAGGAAGGATCTACCTCAAGGGCATCTCGTTGTAGCCCTAACCGTGAGGATATGACTCCGCTTCCCGCACGATCTTTGCTCGTAAAGATAACCCCAGTTCGGCCTCGACTTTGATGGTTATGCGCAGTCTGGAGGGCAAGGGTTGATTTTCCGCTATCCATTGTTCCGCAGTAATAAATGAGTTCAGCCACAACCCAATCTTGCCAGTGTTTCCTTCCAAAACGTGAATTTGGGCTACGACGTAAGCACTCCCATGGAAATCAAAGTCGAGGTCAAGGGTGCGACCAAATGCTGAGCGAATGAAACACTCATATGCGTTGTGTCTCGGTAAACAACGATCCCATCCAATACTGCCGGACAAGTTGCGGAGCAGAACCAGGGATTTGGGTTAATGACATCAATGGAAGGTACCCAGGAAGTCGAGGGAGATATTTTGGCAAAACACGATGACAAAGTCTTTGATGAAAGACAGACGGGAATATCCGAATTTGGTAGCGGTGTATCAGAAATCGAAATCACTCGTGAATGAGATGACATGAGCAGATTCTTGAGTTTAGTTTCGCCATCGTTCCACCATTGCCTTTCATTGGCGATCCCTTGCGGTGGCAGGTAATGGTGAAAACTGCTGACAAAGACAATATCGGGGAGTGTTCGATTAATCCTTGCAATCGAATTGGTTCTCCATGTTGCACACGGAACGTTCTTAAAGCCTCCTCGATCGGCAAGCGTGACCGAAACTGAAGGACAGCTTGATTTGGTGAGAACAATCAATCTAATTTTATGCGAAGAGGCTATTTCATTGAGGGTTGGAAACCATTGCGCTGCATGAGAGTCGCCGAAGAGTACCCATGTTTTGCTCGAAAGGAGATCTCCGTATTCGCACGGACCGGAAACTGTTACGCCCTTATCAATTTGGCAACCATCGGCATATATAGCGGGCTTCTGAGTGATGTTTGCTAAGGAAAAGGTGGTGGTTCCGGTTGCGGAACTGATGTGGATACTCGTAGCAGAAGCACTGTAAATACCAATTCCCAATGTAATAGAAACTAGCGTTGCCATTGCCGAAGCAAGATAAATCCTGGAAGGTTTATACGATGCGCGTCGAAAATGTTCCTCGATATACCTATGAGTGAACCCCGATAATAGGAAAGTGAGAGCGATGGCAAAAATCTTCTCGAAAAGTGTCAGTTGGCGCCCAAGGATTGCAATCGGTAGAACTAGCACGGGCCAATGCCATAAGTATGCGGGGTAGGAGATCGCTCCTAACCATTGTGCCAATCTGGAACGCAGAATCCATTCGATAGATTTAGGTGTTCCTGAGGCGCAATGAACGCTATAAAGGATTCCGGCTACAGAAAGCACTGGAAGCAGTGCTGCAGTTCCAGGAAATGCGGTATTCGAATTGAAGAGCGTGGAGGAGATGATTAATCCACCAAGGCAGATGAATACAAGAAATCTCCCGGAAAGCTTTCGAACAGGTCCAAGAAGAATGAGAGCACCAGTACCCAATTCCCAAGCCCTGCTAGGAAGTGAATAGAAGGCCCAGATCGGGGCTTTACTCGTCATAAAAAGTGACACGACAAAGGAAATGGCAGTAATGGTGGCAATCCAAGAAAATAGCTGGGCTCTTTTGCCACGTTTTACCAAAACATAAATGAAGAGAGGCCAAAGTAAATAGAATTGTTCCTCAACTGCGAGTGACCAAAAGTGAATTACGGGCGATGGCGTGGCACCCAAATTTTGGTAATCATTTTGCCACCACGCAAAGAGATAATTGCTCACATACAAAGCTCCCGCCATAACATCGCGCCCTAGTGAAGCTCTGGTCGAGGAAGGCATGAATATGAAACCGACTATCGCCGTGGATCCAAGAACTATGAAAGAGGAGGGTAGAAGTCGTTTTAAGCGTCTGGCGTAGAAAGCCCTGAATGAGATCGTGCCCGTTCTATCGAATTCTCGTAGTAGTAGCCCAGTAATGAGATATCCGGAAATCACGTAGAAAATATCAACTCCAACGTATCCACCAGAAATAAAGCCTGCATGGAACGCCACAACAAGTAAAACCGCAAGGGCGCGTAATCCTTGGATCTCTAAAATCACGACTAGGCCAGAAAAAGTGAATGAAAAGTGAGGTCAGGAAATTGTTCGATTATCTTGGTTCGCCCCGCTAACTCCGTGATTTCTAAAATCGAAGCGCCGGCTACCAATGAGCCTCCAAGACGCAAAATCAATTTTGACGCAGCAATAATTGTGCCACCAGTTGCCAGGACATCATCTATAAGCAAAACTCTCGTCCCAGGAGTGAGCGCGTCCTCATGAATCTGCAACACGTCCGTCCCGTATTCCAGGCCGTAGGACTCTTCAATAGTTCGATGGGGGAGTTTGCCTGCTTTGCGGATAGGTATGAAACCTAATCCAAGGGATTGAGCTAAAGCTGAAGCAAAGATAAATCCGCGAGCTTCTATACCTGCGATAACTTGCGCATCTTCGACGAACTCCTCCAGAGCCTTAGTGATCTGATCAAATGCTTCCCCGTCGCCGAGCAATGGAGTGAGATCTTGGAATCGAATTCCAGGGATGGGGTAATCAGGAATCTCACGAATGAGTGTCCGAGCACGCGTGAGCTTCATGTTATGTGAGTCTAGTGCGAGAATTAGGAATCGAGCAGAACTGATGTCGCGTGAATTTGTACATCAACAAGGGATCCTGCGACAAACTCCAATGCAGCCGCACTCGGCATTGAAACAAAGAGAGTGCGAGCATCAGAATTCATGCGGACTGAGATTCGAGTCAGAGGTCCCAGAAAAGTAAGATTGAAAACTGTCGCCGAAGCGGGGCCTTGTGTCGAAGCCTTCGCAAGCGAGAGTTGTTCTGGGCGAACCAATGCGAGCGAATCCTTTGCAGCAGGCGCATTGGAACCACGTAATCCTACGCTTTGACCGTAAATTTTGATCGTGTCAGAATTGAGAATTTCTGCGGGCATGAGATTCATTGCTCCGACGAATTTAGCAACTTTTACATTTGCGGGATTGAGATAAACCTCCTGAGGTGGGGCACATTGTTCGAGGGCACGGTTAATGGAAGGATTCTATTTGGTTAATTTTTGTTACCAATGTGTGTCCGAACGGGGACTTGAACCCCGAATCCCTTGCGAGAACTAGCACCTCAAGCTAGCGCGTCTGCCAATTCCGCCACCCGGACGAGTGTGAGGCAACGATATCAATGACCGGGGCAAGTAACAAAACCAACCCAGATTCAAGGAATATTGGGTTCCCCGGGTGCAAGAATGCGGGCATGCCTGCTATCGAATTAGAACGAGAATTGTTAGAGACCGATGCCATTGTTTTATGCCAGGAGATGATTCGCATTCCTAGCGTCAATTTTGGCGACGGAAAGGGCGATGAGAAAGCGATCGCGGACTATGTTGTTTCCAAGTTGAGGGAAGTCGGTATTGACGCGACCATCTATGAATCCGCTCCTGGTCGGTGCAATGTAGTAGCAAGGATTGCAGGGGAGGATTCGGGCAAACCTGGGTTAGTAGTTCATGGCCATCTGGATGTAGTTCCAGCAGATGCACGTGATTGGTCGATGGATCCTTTCGGTGGAGAAATTAAAGACGGAATGATTTGGGGCAGAGGCGCGCTAGACATGAAGAATATGGATGCCATGATTTTGGCAGTAGTTCGCAAATGGGCGCGTTCAGGTTATAAACCTCCTAGGGATGTCGTTCTGGTTTTCTTTGCTGACGAAGAAGCGGGAAGTCTTTTTGGGTCGCGTTGGATGGTTCGGGAGCACCCGGAAGTTTTTGCAGGATGCAATGAAGCGATTTCCGAAGTGGGCGGCTTCTCCGTCACGGTAGGTGAAGGTACTCGTTTGTATTTTGTTGAAGCAGCGCAAAAAGGAATTCATTGGATGAAATTGACGGCGAAAGGTCGCGCTGGCCATGGTTCCATGGTGAATAACGAGAACGCCATCACCGCACTTTCTCATGCGGTAGCAAAGATTGGTTCTCATGAATGGCCCCAGCGATACACCAAAACTGTACGAATTCTTTTCCAAAAGATTGCACAAGCAACAGGAAAAGAATATGACGAGACAGATCTGCGTCCCTTGCTCGCAGAATTTGGAACTACCGCGCGCATGATTGGCGCAACATTACAAAATACAGCCAACCCAACATTGCTGGACGCTGGATATAAAGCTAACGTAATTCCACAAACCGCTTCTGCCATCGTGGACGGGAGATTCTTGCCAGGTTATGAAGATGAAATGAATGCCACGATACGCGATCTCATTGGGCCGGATATTGAAATTGAGACGATCACCCGTGATATTGCTTTGGAAGTAGATTTCCAGGGGGATCTCGTTGATGCTATGTGTGCTGCAATCTTGTCAGAAGATCCCGAAGGAATTCCTGTTCCATACATGATGAGTGGTGGAACCGATAACAAAGCGCTCTCTGATTTGGGAATTGTTGGTTTTGGTTTCTCTCCCTTGAAGTTGCCACCAGAGTTAGATTTCGCATCTCTCTTTCACGGAGTAGATGAGCGCGTCCCAGTGGATGGAATTAAGTTTGGAGTACATGTTCTGGAGAGTTTTCTAAAAAACTCCTAAGAGGCGGAAATTTCATTGAGAACATCGCGGACGATGTCAGGTAGCGATATCTCCTCCGACATTAAAATACCCCGAAGTTGAGCACCTGTTCGCGCACCAACAATTGCACTTGTAACGCCAGGAGCATCTCGAACCCATGCCAGGGCTACTTCCAGCGGAGAAAAACCTAAACCTTCGGCTGCAACGCTGACCGCTTCAACAATTCTATGTGCGCGCTCATCAAGATAGGGATCCACAAAAGCTGCAAAATGCGAACTCGCACCACGTGAGTCACTGGGAATGCCAAGACGATACTTGCCTGTGAGAACTCCTCTACCGAGCGGGGACCAAGCGAGAACTCCGACACCTAATTGCATGGCACAAGGGAGTACTTCTGCTTCTATCTCGCGATTCAATAAGGAATATTCATTTTGCACTGTTGCAATCGGAGCCTTACTGGGAAAACTCTCTTGGCGTGTTATGGCACGCGCACTTTGCCATCCTGAATAATTGGATATTCCTACATATCTGGCTTT
>Ga0194037_1000922_pt1 | contig 22369 bp, 19 predicted proteins | sample JunL306m_MetaG_FD_148653 | JGI IMG/M metagenome (GOLD analysis project Ga0194037, IMG submission 148653) | Anoxic zone freshwater microbial communities from boreal shield lake in IISD Experimental Lakes Area, Ontario, Canada - Jun2016-L304-6m | ecosystem: Environmental > Aquatic > Freshwater >...
CCATGCAACAACTATATGACGTTCTGATTGTCGGCGGCGGGATCGTCGGTCTTTCAACCGCAATGGCTATCCAACAACAGTACCCCTGGGCACAGGTGGCGGTCTGTGAAAAAGAGACCCGCTGGGCCGCGCACCAGACTGGCAATAACAGCGGCGTGATTCACGCCGGGGTCTACTATAAGCCAGGGAGTCTGAAGGCCCAGTTCGCCCGCAAGGGGCAACGCTCAATGGTGGAATTCTGCCAGGAGCAGGGGATTGCCTACGAGGTATGCGGCAAGCTGATCGTTGCGACGACACCGGGTGAGATCGAGCGGCTGGAGAATCTCTACCAGCGGGCCTTGGCGAATGGCCTGGAGGCGCAGCGGGTCGGCCCGGAAGAGATCCGTGAACGTGAGCCACACGTGCGGGCCGTTTCTGGGATCTACATCCCGAGCACGGGGATCGTCAACTATACCCAGGTAACGGAAGCCTACGCACGGATTGTCCGCGACCACGGCGGCGACCTACACCTCGGCACCAAGGTCAGCGCCATCAGCGAACGCCGCGATGTGGTGGTGGTCAAGACAAACCGGGGGACGATGCAGACCCGCTTCCTGATCAACTGCGCTGGCCTGCACAGCGACCGGGTGGCGAAACTCGCGGGTGCCCGCACCGGCATGAAGATCATCCCTTTCCGTGGCGAGTACTACGAACTGGTACCCACCAAACGCCATCTCGTGAAGGGGCTGATCTACCCGGTGCCCAACCCAAATTTCCCCTTCCTCGGCGTCCATTTCACGCGTATGATCGATAGCACCGTCCACGCTGGCCCAAACGCGGTACTGGCCCTCAAGCGCGAGGGCTACAAGAAGACCGACATTGATCTGCGCGATCTGGGCGACGTGCTGGGCTACCCGGCCTTCTGGAAACTCGCCGGTAAGTACATGGACGAGGGTCTCAAAGAAATGCTGCGCTCCGCAAGCAAGGCGCTCTTTGTCCGCAGTATGCAGCAGATTATTCCCGAGATTCGCGCCAAGGATGTGGTGCCGACCCACGCCGGTGTGCGTGCGCAAGCCCTGATGCATGACGGAACCCTCATGGACGACTTCGTGATTATCAGTAGCGGCCGCGCCATCCACGTATGTAATGCACCGTCACCGGCGGCAACCGCATCGATTGAGATCGGTAAGGCCATCATAGAACGCATGCCCCCGCTAGAGCGCCGCATCACCAGCGCCACATAGGATCATCCTAATATAGCAATCCTAAACTGGTTATGAAAAGGAGTCGAGCCTTTAGGCGGCCTTATCCGGCTAAAGCCTTGACTCCACACAACAACCCCAAGAGGATTGCTATAGTCGCGATGGACGCCCGCTGATCCGTGTAGAGACAATGTCACATGAGAGAATACTATGTTGTTTATACCCACCGATCTCGTCGGTGCGTTCATCATTGATGTGCAGCGATTTGAGGATAACCGTGGCTTCTTCGCCCGCACGTGGTCTATCAACGAATTCGAGAGTCGGGGGTTGGTGTCGCCCATTGTCCAGATGAACCTCTCGTACAACCACACCAGCGGCACCCTGCGAGGCTTGCACTTCCGGCACGCGCCCTACGCCGAGACAAAGCTCGTACGCTGCGTGCGTGGAGCCATCTTCGATGTGATCATCGACCTTCGCCCCGATTCTCCATCCTACAGGCAGTGGATCAGCGTCGAACTAACCGCAGAGAACCGCCGTGCCATCTATGTCCCCGAAGGGTTTGCCCACGGCTTCCAAACCCTGATGGATGATGTCGAGGTGATGTACCAAGTCTCACAGGACTATATACCTAGCGCCGAAGGTGGTGTACGCCACAATGATCCAGCATTCACCATTAACTGGCCGCTGCCGCCTACCCAAGTAAGCCCGAAAGATATGCAGTGGCCTGATTTTGTGGGCTGAGCAGGATGGACGAGGCATCGTCGCCTGATAGGGTTGTCGCATCCACGCACATCCGCTGGCGCTGATTCGCCCCTCCAGATGTTCGTGGGCTTCCGCACCTAAAGGCAATACTTTTCACATACCGAATCCACCGCCGCTCAGCCCTCACCCCCCAACCCCCTCTCCCAGGGGGAGAGGGGGAGTATTCTGCACCAGAACGCGATCTACCCCCCTCTCCCTAGGGAGAGGGGCAGGGGGTGAGGGAGCAAGGTCGGCAACGGATTTCTTATTTGAGAAGTATTGCACCTAAAGGCAAGCAACCTGTGATAGGATGGGAGATCGTACCCGCGTAGCTCCGCCGTCACTACGTTTGGGTACACCCAATACGAAAAAAGGGGCGATTACCCATGAAGCGTATAACTGCACTGATCGTATGTCTGGCAATGCTCCTGCTGGTATCATGCTCAAAGAGCAAGCCAATCGTTTCGAGTACGCCCGCATCCACGGTCGCTACCGATGCCTCGACCACGACGGCGGGGGGGGCAAATGACATCGCGGGCTTCTCCACAACAGATGCCACAGCTACTGATGCCACCCCTACGCCGCTGCCAGGCATAACCTACACTGTCCAGCGCGCCACCCTTGAAGATCTGCTGACCTTCACCGCAAAGGTTGCTCCGGCACAGTCCGCCCTCTCTTTTTCTCAGGATGGCGTGGTCAAGAGCGTTTTCGTCAAGCCTGGGCAGATGATCACGGAGGGAGACCTCGTTGCTCAGCTCGACCTCGCCGATCTCGAAACCCAACTGAGTAACGCGCAACTCACCGTTCAACAGTCGCAGCGGGCCATTGATCAGGCCACCCAGATCGGCCAACTCGATGTGCAACAGGCTCAGATGAACCTTGATGCCGCACAGAACGATCTTGCACGGACGAAGGCTCCGCCCTCGGCAATCATTCTTGCGCAAGCCCGGGCGAACATCCGCCAATCCCAGGCAAACTTGGACACCGTGCGGAACAACGCATCGCAGGCCAAGAACCAGGCCAAAGCCAATATGGAAAAAGCCGTCAGCGACCTCCAGAGCATCCAAAAAGACTATGGCGAGACAGCCGCACGGCTGAAAAAAGCCAAGGGAAAGGACATCCAAACCTTTCAGGACAAGCTGAAGCTTCTTGACACGCAGATGCGCGCGGCAGAAGCGGCGATAGAAACGGCGTCGATTACCTACGATACGGCGCGCAACAACGAGGCGGCGGCGGTGAGCGATGCCGAGTCAAAGCTCGATCTCGCCAAAGCCCAGCTCGATGATCTCTTAAAAGGTCCAGATAAGTTCGTCATCGCCGACAAGGAACGAGCAGTCCGCGCCGCAGAAATCGCGGTCGCACAGACTCGCCAGCGCACGACGACTGACCCTGCTCTGCTGAAGGCGGTTGAGTCCGGTAAGCTCCAGATCACGCAGGTTCAGGGTCAGATCACCGCCCGCCAGCTTGTCTCACCAATGAGCGGCGAAGTTTCGGCGATCAACCTGCCCCCTGGCTCTGCGAGTATGGCCGGAAACCCCGTGGTCACCCTGATTGATCGCTCCCGCCTGAGTCTCATTGCAAACCAGGCAGCGATCCTTGCAAGTGGGCGCAGTGGCATCCCTCAGCTCAACACCAACCAAGTAATAACCATCACATCTTCGCGTTATAAAGACAGAACCTTCAGCGGTACGATCAGCAAAGTGCCGGTTATTCCAACCGATGGCACAGTGGCAACTGACACGACCTACGCTTTTGCGTTCGATGCGCAAGGATTGATCTTCGATCCCGGCGACCAGACCGAGATTACCATCGTCCTCGGACGCAAAACGAATACGCTCTACCTGCCGCCCGCTGCCATTCGCACCGTTCGTGATCGAAGTACCGTCACCATGCATGTCGGTGATAAGGACAAAAGCGTGGATGTGGTGATCGGTATCGTCACTCCCGACAAAATCGAGATTATCAGCGGGCTCAAAGAAGGGGATGTGGTGCTGGCTGCCAAGTAACCATAGTGCGATACCTCTGGAACGGAGCATTTAACGCGTGTCACCCGTTTTTTGAGCTATGACGAGAGGTGCATCATGCCATCGAATGACACAAATCAGCAACTCGACCCCAAAGCCCTCCGCATGATGGAGAAGTTTGCGAGCCGCCGCTTTCAGCGCACGCGGGTAAACCAGCGGCTACGCTTCGTCATGTCATGGTGGGTCATCCGCAACAAAATCGTCAACAACCTGAAGCGTATCCTTGATATGTCGGTAGCGTGTGTCGCGATCATCTTCAGCTCTCCGATCATGCTCATCACCGCCCTGGCAATTAGGCTTGACTCGCCCGGGCCAATCTTCTTCCAACAGATCCGGGTCGGCAAGTATGGCGAACATTTCCCGTGCTACAAATTCCGCTCGATGTACATCGACGCGGAGCAGCGCAAGGCCGATCTGATGGCAAAAAACGAGGCTGACGGCCCCGTCTTCAAAATGAAGTACGACCCGCGAATCACGCGGGTGGGCCGGATCATCCGCAAACTGAGCATTGATGAACTGCCACAACTGTTCAACGTGATCAAGGGCGAGATGAGCCTGGTTGGTCCGCGCCCGGCCCTGCCAAGCGAGGTGGCGAAGTATAACTACGACCAGATCGGCCGCCTTCACGCCATTCCTGGTATCACGGGTCTCCAACAGGTCTCAGGTCGTAGCGATGTCGATTTTAAGCGCTGGGTCGAACTGGATCTCCAGTATATTTCCGAGCAAAGCATCTGGAAGGATATCGAGATCCTGATTAAGACGATCCCCGCCGTGTTATCCAGCAGGGGCGCATACTAGTGCGACGTGGTGCCCGTTGAGGTCGCCAAGCATGGGGACGCTACCTCCTCACGGGCCTAGACATTCGGAATGCTGTTCTCTCACCGCGAAGATCTCAACACGCAACACTTGTTAGGGGATCTCTGATGCGCAAGTTGCTCGTTGTTCTCGGAGTGCCGGTCGACAACCTGACGATGGAGGACGCCCTCACCCGTTGCGATACGTTCATTGCGGTAGGCCGAGCCACGGGGCGTACCCACCAGATTGCAACCGTCAACGCCGACTTCGTCGTCAACTCGTTGCACGACCCAGAACTCCAACGTATCTTGCAAGAATCCGATATGGCAACTGCCGACGGTATGCCGCTGGTATGGGGTGCCCGTTTGCTCGGTGGGCGCATGCCCGGTCGGGTCACTGGCGCAGATATGGTACCCGCCCTGGCCCATCGTGCGGCGCAAAAGGGCTACTCGATCTTCTTCCTCGGTGCCCGTGAGGGAATCGCCGCAAAGGCTGCCACAATCCTCCAGGAACGCAACCCTGGTCTGATCATAGCTGGGGTCATTTCGCCCCCACCACGCCCGATCCATGAGATGGATCACGCTATCGTGGACGCGATCAAGGCGGCACGACCAGACATTCTGCTGGTGGCGTTCGGCAATCCCAAACAGGAAAAGTGGATCCACATGCATGCCCGTGAGCTTCAGGTGCCCATCTGTATCGGCGTGGGTGGCACATTTGACATGATCGTTGGCGTCACGAAGCGCGCCCCCGTCTGGCTCCAAAAGATCGGCCTCGAATGGGCCTATCGTCTTTCACAGGAACCACAGCGCCTGGCGAAGCGGTACGTCCACGACTTTGGCTACTTCGGCTACTTTTTTGCCCACCAATGGTGGGCCATGCGCCAGGGGCATGCCGTCTCAATGGTGCCACCGGCCCGCCCGAAGGAATCCATACCCACACCGGCGATTGCCCCACCGCTCCCGCCTGCCCCTCCGACCAAGCCGGCCGTCACATCTCCGATTGAGCCGACGACCATCCCTGAACCCGAAATTCCGGTTGCCGCCACTGACGTGGAGGAACCAACGACCCTCGATAGCACCCCGGTACTCGTATTGAAGGGTCGGTTAGACATTAACAACCAAGAGGCATTTGCCTTCCAGGCAAGTTACATGCTTGATCAGTCACCCTACCTGATCATTGACATGGCCGAGGCGACCTTCCTGGACAGTTCCGCCCTCGGCGCGCTTGTGGCGCTCGCCAACCAAGCACGCGCTGCAGACGGGGCGCTCTGGCTCATCGCTATGCCGCCCCAGATCAAAAACCTGTTCAAGCTCGTGCGTCTTGATAGTTTCTTTGAAGTCTACCCCGATGCGGAGTCAGCCGAACGACAACGCCGCCAGTCGCCACAATCAACAACGCCACGCGCAACAAATAACGGGTGGGACGTGGTTCGTCTCCCCCGGATCTTCGATGGCAATAACATCGATGCGATCTTTAATCGCTGCTTCAGCGGCCTCGATCAGAACGCCCACATCGTCGTTGACTTTAGCGAAACGTCGTTTATGTCGAGCGGAGGCATGGTCACACTGCTTAAGCTTGACCGAGCAGCCCGAACCAAAAACGGTGCCCTCCGCGTTGTCGGCTGCTCCAACGATGTTCTTCGCACACTAAAGCTGATCAAACTCGATGGAATTCTGACCGTAATGGACGATATTGCGACCGCAACGAAAGATCCCATCACGCCCACCGCAGATCTCACGAACACACACGCCATATCGGCGAGGTAGCCATGAGCGCGCAGCCTGCTGCGCCTTAGCACGACGAGTTTATGCACGCGATTATTCTCGCAACCGATGAGGAGCGAAAGCTCCCTCCGCTTTCCGATACGATACCCGGCCCCCTCATCCCGGTCGTTGATCGACCCGCAATGGCGATGACCATCGAGATTCTGGCGCGGGCAGGGTTCAAGCGCATCTATGTGAGCCTCTTTAATCATGGAGGTTCTATTGAGTCATACTTCGGAAGCGGAAAACGTTGGGGTGTCGATCTCGCATTCATCAAACAACGTGAGAGTTGGGGTTCGGCTGGCTCGTTAAAATGGGCCACCCATATGCTTAACGATACATTTATTGTGCTGCCTGGCGATGCGCTGATTGATCTGGATGTGGAGGCAGCTCTGTCCTTCCACCAGGCCCACGGCAACCCTGGCACCGCAATTCTTCACTCTCCCGTGCCAAAAAGCACAGCCCCTCTGCTCCACATCAACGCGAACAACCAGTTGGCACCTAACGGCGTTGCCCTCAACGCAACCGGTGCCTTCATCTTCGAGCCACGTGTCCTCGGCCACATCCCTAACCGCAGCTACTGTGACATCCTTAGCCAGCTTATCCCGAGTATGGCTACTGCCGGCGAACAGGTACACGGCTACCAGATGACCGGATACTGGAGTCCACTTGATGGATTGGCTTGTTTCCAAGAAGCCCAGCATGTCGTACTCTACAGCGCATTTAGGGAGAAAGCCCATGAAAAAGGAACTGAGGGCCCATCTGCGACTGTGCGCTACCCCTCACTGAGTAGCCACCAGATCGTACCCGGCGTCTGGGTAGGGCTCAACTATTCGATCCATGCGACAGTTAAAATAGCTGCCCCCGTCTACATCGGTGATAACAGCTATATTGGACACGAAGTTGAACTCGGTGCAGGCACCGTCATCGGATCCAACGTCGTCATTGATGACGAAGCGACCATCCTCAACAGTACGATCCTCAGCGAGACGTACGTAGGCCAGTTGCTGCACCTTGAGAACCGTATCGTCTGCCCGAACAGCATTAGCGACCCGGAGTCGGGCGAGACAACCGCCGTAGTGGACCCCTTCTTACTCAGTCACGTAGGTGCGCAACCCGAAGGGCCGAGTCGCCTCGTGCGGATTCTCAACAGCAGTGTCGCCATAACCCTTCTCGTTCTTTCCAGCCCGTTCCTGCTCGTATTTTGGGTCGTCGCCTTCATCGGCAGCGGCGGCAGACCGCTCGTCAATCACCCACGTGTAGGACAACGAATCACACGGGAAGACGGCACCCGAGGACTCTACAATTTCAACCTCCTTCACTTTCGCACCCGTCGGCAGAACGGCAGTTATACTCTCGGTGGGCGATGGATGGAACAATGGGAGTTCAACCGACTCCCGGAACTCTTTAATGTGCTACGCGGCGATCTGGTGTTCGTTGGTGTCAAACCATTGCGACCTGAGGATGTCCTGCACTTAAGCGAGGAGTGGCAACAGAAGCGCCACGACTTTCCCGCTGGGATCACCGGCCTATGGTACCAACAGACCGAGCCAGATAGCGACGTGGATTCGGTCATCATCGCCGATATTTACTACGCAGCAACGCGCACGTGGCGCAGCGATCTCATGCTCTTTTTGCGCACACCCTCGATTTGGTTCCGTCGGAATGCCCGACGCAGACGATCTCAAGATGCTCTAACCCACAACGACGATGTGGGAAGCTGATGACGTTTTTTTCTAGTGCGTACTCTCAGGTACGTAGAAAGTAACAGGATCTTCTCATGGACATGAAGACACGCACGTCCGGTGATATCAATATTTTGGAAATCGCGGGGCGTTTCGATACCAACACCGTTCCTCCCGTTTCTGCCTGGCTTGAACAGGTGACATCGACGCCAAAGGCGCGTGTCCTTGTGAATCTCGGCGAGACAACGTTCGTCGACTCGACGGCGTTAGCGACTCTGGTGCAGGGGTTAAAACGCTGCCAGCAAGTCCAAGGCGAACTATGTGTCTGTAGCCTCCGTCGCCCGGTGTACATGATCTTTGAACTGACTCGTCTTGACAAGGCATTCAACATCTTCGTCGATGAAGAACACGCTCTTCAAGCTCTCAGTAACTAAGGCATGTTTCAAAATGGGTACATTCAGCGTGACAGTCTTGCGATGAGGCGCCGAGGCGATGAGGCGCTCGGATCGAGATCATCGCCTCATCGCCTCGGCGCTGAACTGTCAAACTGGCTTGAAACATGCCTAAGGCACATAGATCGCCGGTACTTTACCGTTTAGGCACGCGCATGGCTTACTGACGTGCTCAGCCTAAAATCTGGAACATCGCACATGCAACCTTGTCTACGACATGGGTCACATTAACTCTACTGAAATAGCCCGTAAAGCCTAGGAGCCTTAGCCCTGGGGTGGAAGAGAAGCACCCATGTGAGCAGCTTTCATTCCCTGACGAACGCACGAATAGACGTATGATATACTAACCGTACTTGTCTATCACAGGTGGTATCGTTTGCGTTCATAAGAACCATTGCGTTTTGTTACGTTTTGTTGCGTCTTATGGTACAATTGTGCCATGAAACTCAGCGAGTACGCACAAAAGGTTGGTGTTCGCTACGAAACCGCATGGCGCTGGTTTAAGGCGGGCACCATTCGCGGGCACCAGCTTCCTACGGGCACCATCATCATCACCGAGGATGAACCCACCGCAACGGCACCCACCCGCGTGGCGATCTATGCGCGGGTGTCTGCGGCGGAGAACAAACCAAACCTGATCACGCAAGCGGATCGCTTGGTTGGCTATTGTGCCGCAAAGGGCTATCAGGTGCATCTGGTGGTCAAAGAAGTCGGGTCGGGGGTCAACGATAGCCGTCCGAAGTTCTTGAAGCTGCTTGCGGACTCCACGATTACGCACATTGTCGTCGAACATAAGGATCGGGCAACTCGGTTTGGGTTTCGCTACATTGAAACGCTCTTGGAGCAGCAGGGTCGCGTGATTGAGGTCGTCAATCAGGCAGAAAATGGCAGAGAGGATTTGATCACCGATCTTGTTGCCATTGTCTCCTCATTTGCGACACGGCTCTACGGGCAACGTCGCGCCAAACGGAAGACGGATGTGATCGTGAAAGCACTGACCGAGGACACCGACGATGCACCTGGTTGAGCAACACATCATTAACCAAAAGGACAGCCGCTTTGGCGAGATTGATGTGGCCGCCTTTGCGGCCAAGAACCTCTATAACGCGGCAAACTATCAGGTGCGGCAGTCCTTCATTCATGCCGGTGTCTATCTGAACTACCACGCGATCCACCGTCAGATGCAAACGACGGAGCAGTATCAGGCATTGCCGCGCAAGGTCAGCCAACACGTGCTGATGCTGCTTGACCGAAGTTGGAAGAGTTTCTTTGCGGCAATCGCCGCGTATCACGAGAACCCATCAACCTTTACGGGCAAGCCAGGGCTTCCACGCTACCTTAATAAGACCAAGGGGCGCTATGCGCTGGTCTACACGGTGCAGGCGCTTAGTCGCCCGGCGCTTGCCCAGCAGGTGATTAAGCCATCGGGGTTGGCGATTGAGGTCACAACGAAACAGACCCGGATCGCGCAGGTACGAATCGTTCCACGGAGCGGCTTTTATGTGGTGGAGGTGATTTATGAACGAGACGTGGTACCCGCCGCCGTAGACCCGGCGCTGGTGGCGGGGATTGATGTGGGACTGAACAACTTGGCGGCGATAACTTCAAACAAACCCGGCTTCGTGCCGGTTCTTGTTAACGGTCGTCCGTTAAAGCATATTAATCAGTTCTACAACAAGCGCACGGCTCAGCTTCAATCCAAGCGTGGCAGGAAGGGCAGCACCCGCTTGATGGAGCGCATCACGAACCGGCGCAACCGCCAGATCACGCACTACCTGCATACCCACAGCAGACGCATCATTGACATGCTGGTGCATGAAGGCATCGGTGTGTTGATCATCGGCAAAAACGATGGCTGGAAGCAGCAAATCGCCATCGGACGGCGGAATAACCAAAACTTCGTGCAGGTGCCGCACGCCCGGTTTATCGCGATGCTTCAGTACAAGGCGGAATTGGTCGGCATCGAAGTACGCACGATCAACGAGAGCCACACGAGCAAATGCAGCTTTCTGGATGCCGAGCCGATTGGACATCGTGAACGCTATGTGGGAAAACGCATCAGGCGTGGATTGTTTCAGGCAGCAGACGGCAAGCGGATTATCAATGCCGATGTGAACGGAAGCCTGAATATTATCCGAAAAGCAATCCCTGTAGCCTTTCGGCAGGGGATCGGGGGTGTGGTAGTCCACCCCGTAGGGATTGCCCCTACGAACTGAGTACCCTGCGATAAAACGCTAGGGAAAAGTGTACTATATGGAACTTCGCCAGTATAACAAAGCCTCCCATACCGAATCACAGTATCGCCGGAAAGTATTGGATGCCGATCCACGGGAAGGCATCCATGGGTTTGTTGCCAAAATCAAAGGCTTCACATCCCACGAACTATGAAACGAGTTTCCCTGGCTCAGGAAACGCTTGCCAACGCTATGGACACGCAGCAAGTTCATCTCAACCGTGGGATTCGTCACATAGATTGGTAGTCAACCAGTACATCGAAGACCAAAGGAGCGTGTGACGAACCACAAGAGTTTTGGTGGGATGGGGCGGCATCCTCTTAAAACCCACGAGCTTTAGCCGTGGGAGCCGTCGCAACGGTTGATCGCTTCGGAGGGAGCGCAACCAGGATGATGATCAGACGCTCGTGGTGATCATAAGGAGCAGCGTTGTGAGCCTGCAACACCCAGAGGTTATCCGGCTTGATTTGCCGGCCCGGTACACGTATTTGCATATCTTGAGCGATTGCATCGCCGATATGTTACGCCAAATCGACGGAGTCGAAGACCACGAGATGCTAACCTACAATATGCAACTGGCTGCCCACGAGGCATGTACCAATATTGTCGGTCACGCTTACGGTGGGGGAAGTACCGGCGACGAGCGCATTGTTATTTCCTTGGCTCTGCGCCCACACCCACGCCGCCTGGAGATCGAGTTGCGTGACACAGGCAAGGCATTTAATCCCGATGTTATTCCCTCACCAAACCTTGAACAAGCTCAGATTCACGGATATGGCCTTTTTCTCATGCGAAATCTCATGGACACCGTCACCTACACCGCTCAACCAGGGGACAACTACTGGTGTCTGGTGAAGAACCTCTAAACCGGAGTCATATGGCCGTCTACAACATCGGCTTCATCATGGAACAGGCCCTTGGCCATGTGACCCACACGAAAAACCTACAGGCTAACGTGCCAAATGACCCTGAGGTACGCGCATACTGGGGTCTGATTCCCTTCGAGGCGCATGGGATCGCCGCACGAATCCCGCTGTATAAAAGTAACTGGACCGTACGCGCTGGTCTGCGTGCCCGCAGCGCGGTCGCTCGCATTGCGCGTCAGACAAGGCTTGATGCCCTGTTTTTCCATACCCAGGTGCCGGCGATTCTGGCCACAAGCTGGCTGCGCACGATCCCCAGCATTGTCTCCCTCGATGCAACGCCCTTGCAGTATGACCAGCTCGGCGCGTTCTACCAGCACGAGCAGGGATCACCCTGGATGGAGGGTCTGAAATGGCGTCTCAACCGCGACTGCTACCGTGCTGCGCGCCATTTGGTGGCGTGGGGCGCGTGGACAAAGCGCGGGCTGATTGCCGACTATGGGGTGCCCGCTGACAAAATCACCGTGATACCGCCCGGTGTCACCGTGAAGGACTGGCGCAGACCAACTCCCCGCACCCGCCACGATGGCCCGGTAAAAATCCTCTTTGTCGGAGCAAACTTGGAGCGCAAGGGCGGATTACTGCTGCTGGAGGCATTTCGTAGCCTACGCCCGCTGGGCGTTGAACTGCATCTGGTGACAAAAGATACCGTCGCCAGTGAACCCGGACTCTTCGTCTACAACGGTATGCAACCGAACAGCCAGCCCCTGAAGAATCTGTACCATAGCTGCGACATCTTCGCCTTACCAACCTTCGGAGATTGCCTGCCTATGGTGCTTTCGGAGGCAGGAGCCGCCGGGATGGCGGTGGTTTCGACCAATGTGGCCGCTATTCCCGAGATCGTGCGCGACGGGGAAACGGGCCTGATCGTGCCCGCAGGCGACACCGCCGCCCTCACGGAAGCCCTGCGCCGCCTAGCCCTCAGCCCCGACTTGCGCATGAGTCTGGCCGAACACGCTATATCCCACGTCTCCCGCGAATACGACGCCCAGAAGAACGCGGCGCGCCTACTTGACCTGCTGAAGGGAGAGGCCGATATGGCTCGCACGAAGACGAAGGTAGCGGCATGAGCAACCATGTGCTGCTCACGGTTTCAGGCACCATCCCCGCCGATCTGAGTACGAAGGTGGCCCAAGGCGCACGGCCACAGGCCGATTACGTCGCGATGGCTAAGACATTTGGTGCCGACCTGCTCGACTACCCGGCAGCGCGCAAGGTGGCAGGCAGTTTCGGCAAACTTCTGGAGCGCGTCGGCGGCCCCGACATCGTGCTGGCCTGGGCCTGCTTCACGCAGCGCCAGCAGTACAAGGTCATCATCACCGATGGCGAGCAGATCGGGCTGCCCCTGGCGGCGATGATGAAGTTCCTCGGCCTGGGCAAACGCCCGCGCCATCTGATGATTGTACATATTATCTCAGTACCAAAGAAAATGTTTTTTCTTGATCGTCTGGGTGTACAAAGTCACATTGACCGCTTCCTGGTATACGCCACGGCCCAGAAGCACTACATCGAGAACCGTTGGAAGATTCCCAGCCGACGGGTGCGCCTCACCCCGTTTATGGTGGACAGCGCCTTCTTCTCCCCCGACCACGTGCAGGCACACAACGAGGAGCCGATGATCTGCGCTGTTGGTCTGGAACGGCGCGATTATCCCACTCTGCTGAAGGCGGTTGAGGGATTACCAGCAAAGGTGATCATCGCTGCTGCCAGCCCTTGGTCGAAACGGAGCGACAGCACCCAGGGTCAGTCCATCCCGGCAAATGTCGAGATACGTAAATTCACCCAATACGAGCTACGGCAACTCTACGCCGACAGCCGCTTCCTGGTGATGCCCCTGGAGAATGTCGAGTTCCAAGCTGGTATCACTGCAATCTTAGAGGCCATGGCGATGGAGCGGGCCGTGGTCTGCTCAGAGACACCAGGACAGACCGATGCGGTCATTGAGAATGAAACGGGCTATTACGTATTCCCTAACGACCCGTCGGCCCTCAGAGCGGCTCTGGATGGCCTTTTGGAGCATCCTGAGATTGCTGAGCGCATGGGCAAGGCCGGACGTCGCATCGTCCAGCAGCGCATGAGCCTTGATCGCTACACCGAAGGTCTCCACGAAATTGTCCGCGAGGTGCTGAACGAGCGGTCGTGAGGAACCTAGGGTTCCAACCAATGCCTTTCACATAAGGAGTTGCCGCCGATCAGCCCTCACCCCCCAGCCCCCTCTTCCTGAACGGGAGAGGGGGAGTATTCCACACCAGGAAGAGATATACTCCCCTCTCCCCGTGAGGGAGAGGGGCAGGGGGTGAGGGGACACGGTCGGCATAGATCGGCTTATGTGAAAGGTATCTCCCAGTAGCCCGCACCTGCAGGAAGAGCGAGCATCGCCATGCCCACATTGCTTTCAACCCTGACCAGCCTGCTTCTCGCGGGCGAAGCAGGTCTCGCGCTCATAACCGACTACCTGCTGCTCCTGACGGTAGCAGCCTTGTTTGCCAAGCGGCAAACACCACCGCGCAGCGGCGATCCATCTCACCGCTTTGTGATCATGGTACCCGCCCACAACGAAGAGCGCCTGCTGCCCCAACTGCTTGAAAACTTGAGCCACCTGGATTACCCAGAAGCACTGTACACGGTGCATGTGGTGGCCGACAACTGCAGCGACCGCACAGCCGAGCGAGGACGATCTGGTGGAGCGATTGTCCACGAGCGGTTCAACAACGAACTACGCGGCAAGGGCTACGCCCTGGAGTGGCTGCTGCAGCAGATCTGGGAACGCGGTGACGCCCACGATGCTGTGGTCATCCTCGACGCGGACTCGGTCGTCTCACCAAACTTCCTGACAGTGATGGACGCACGCCTAGCCCGTGGCGAGCGCGTCATCCAGGCATACTACGCGGTACGCGCCCCAGAGACCGCCCGTAGCGCGGGCATCCGCGCTGTGGCCTTGACGGTACTGCACTACCTCCGCCCGCAGGGACGCATGGTACTGGGCGGATCGACCGGGCTTAAGGGCAACGGTATGGTCTTCGCCGCCGACATTCTGCGCACACACCGCTGGACAGCCTCGCTCACCGAAGACATCGAGTACCACATGGATCTCATCCGCGCCGGTGAGCGTGCGATGTTTGCCCCCGACGCGGTAGTCTGGGCAGAGATGCCGGACAGTCTGAAATCATCGCAGACCCAGAACGAGCGCTGGGAGCGTGGGCGCATGGAGATGGTTCGCACCTACGTCCCCGGCCTGATCAGCGAGGGGCTGCGCCAACGGAACTTCCTGCTGCTAGATGCCGCTATCGAGCAGATCATCCCGCCCTTCTCGATAGTCGCCGGACTCAGCGTGATCGCCCTGCTAGCCGCGCTGCTGCTCCGTAGCCCGCGAGCCATCGCCCAGGCTGTGGCCATCATCATCGGCCAGATGATCTACATTTTCGCCGGGCTAATCCTCGCGCGTGCGCCGCGCACGGTCTACCAAGCTCTCCTCTTCGCCCCGGCCTTCATGCTCTGGAAAATCTGGCTCTACGTGCGACTACTGCTCGGAATCAAACCCGGCGGCTGGGTACGCACCGCCCGAAACGATTAACCGCCGAGTTATGACGCGAGGACGCGAGGATGCGGTAGTTTCGCGTCCTCGCGTCCTCGCATCCTCGCGTCAACAAACCTGGTACTGACATCCAGTGATCTGCACTAACTGGCAGCAGTACCGGATCCCTCTGCCTCATGGCGCAAATCAGCCTCGACCAGATGCGCTCCAGTGGCTCCCTGACGCCCTTGGCGCGATCATCCCCAAGACATACAGTAGTTTCCCAGACGGTGTTTGGCGATTTCGATAGCGCATGCTATACTATTCGGTATACCATGTAAGGGCTAGTATCGAACCTAGACGGTAGAATTCATACGACTCAAAAGGCCCCACCTCTCTCCCCTATATGCTTTGGCCGGCAGTAGGGAGGAGACAGAGCCTGTTGAGTTCACACGGGGGCGTTCGTGTCACCGATACGCACTAAGCTGTATAAGCATACCATACCTGCTACGATGCTTCAACAGCCCGCATACCGTTGATGCTTACTCCCCCCGTCGGATCTTCCCCCGCAGGGCCATCCCACGCGCCCATCGGGGGATCGTGACAGGCGTACCCTGTGCATTCTCCTACGCGATCAGCGTAGACATACACATGGCACCGCCACATCCCAAAAGGAGCGGACTGTGAGTACCCGCCAACCTTTCACCACTACTGCAACCCGCATGCCTGGCTTGGCCACGCCATTACGGCATCGCATAACCAATCCTACCTGCAGCGGTGATCACGACCTACCACAGCACGCCACCGAACGGAAGGGAGTGTTGCAAACGTGATGAACCTTGACCCGCGCCACCTCGCTCACCTGCTCAGCAGTGCCATCGCTGAAGATGTGATCGCCGAACGTGGCTACTACTCCCTCGCGCCTGGTGACGTGACCAATGCGGCTCTCCTCATCGGCGTCAAGCCCGCCACCATCAAACCCGCCATGCACCAGGGTGCGCTGGTCATCCCCCTGCACCGGCTCGGTGATGACGAACCCTACGCCCACGTCCTGCGCCCGGATAGCCCCACGTGCGATGGGAAGGGCCGCCCACGCAAGTACATCTACCCGACCGGCCTGACCAATATCTTCGACGCCCTGCCACGCCATCGTGACGCCCTGGGCGACCCCTCCCGCCCGCTGTGGCTCACCGAGGGAGCCAAGAAGGCTGACGCCCTTACGAGTGCCTTTGGTGACCAGATCGCCGCCATCAACCTCAACGGTGTCCACGGCTGGCGCGCCACCAACGCCAACGGTGGCAAGGTCGCCTCCCCCGACATGCAGTTCATCGCCTTCAATGATCGCGAAGTAATTATCTGCCCCGATGGCGACTATAAAACCAACCCCCACGTCCAGCGGGCCATCACCGCCCTCGTGCGCCTCCTAGCCGCTCGTAGCGGCATTGGCGCGGTCTATCTGTGCAGTTTGCCCCAAGACCCCAGCGGCACAAAGGTCGGCGTGGACGACTACCTCGCCAGTGGCGGTACCGCCGCCCAGCTCCGTCAGTTGCTCCAGCCCCTCGTGCAAGCCCAGGCCCAAGCCCGAGTCTCCTTCCTCGCGCACCCCGACACCGGCGCGGCCCTGCTCGCCCCCGCCAGCTATGACGTCCGCAACCACACCGTCGTGCGGGTTGACCCCTCGGGCGCGACCCACCACGTCTACACCGGGGCGATCTTCGTACGCTCCACCGGACTCGACCTCCAGAGCGGGCGACACACCGTCACGGTGGCCTGGTCTACGCCCGAGGGCATGCGTGAGCGCACTGTCACCGCCGACACGCTCAGCAACCGCCGCGCCTTCTCGGAGCAGATCGGTGGCTCCGGGGCGGCTATTCACGAGGGGAACATTAAGCAAGCCATGACCTTCCTCGGCGAGTTTATCCCAGAAAATCGCAACGCCATCCCGCGTCGGCTGGAAAGTTCGACCTACGGCTACGTCAACAACGGGCTGGTGCTAGCCGACCGCTCGATTGGTTTTGACGAGCCGGTAAGTTTCACCACCGACGGGCCACGCATCACGGTCGGAGCCAGCGCCGATGCGTACCCAGCGGCCCTCCGCGCCGCTGCCGACTGGGATGTACCTGCCCTCTGGCTTGTCCTCTCCCTGGCCCTCTCCGGCCCGCTCATCGCCCGTGTACGGCCACGACGCAACCCGGTGGTCGGTCTTTTTGGCGAGAGCGGCGGCGGTAAGACCACCATCGCGCAGTTCGCCACAGGATCCTTTGGAATGCCCAACGCCGCGCCGCTGAAGCTGGAGGCAGGACGTAGCACCACCGCCGGACTCTTCCAGAGCCTGGAGCGGCTAGGCGGGCTGCCGCTGCTGATCGACGAGGCTCACACCGCGCCCAACCCTGCCCGACTGGAGGGTGACTGCTACCAGTTCGCCAACGGCCAGAGTTACACCCGAGGGGGCGTCGACGGTAAGGCCAGAGGCGGGGCTGCCATTGCCGGAACGCTCATCCTCTGCGGCGAGGCCATCCCCGACTTTCGCCACGCTGGGAGCCGCAACCGAGTGTTGTTCATCGACAGCGCTGACCACGCTCCGCTGGGGGCCGAGCGGGCCAGTAGTGAAGGTGCCCGCCGCGCCCACGTGCTGGAGACTGCCTGGGAGTCCGGTGCGGGCCTGTTCGCCCCCCGCGTGCTGGAGACAATCTGGCGGGACTGGGCCGCATACCGGGCTGATGTCACCTCATGGCAGAGTGATGATCGCATCGCCCCGCTTGGCCCGTGGCGTGACGCGCTGGCCCTCGCTGCCGCTACCCTGCGCGTGGCCCTGGCCGCCGCCAATGTCGAGACGATGGTAGGAGCCGATACCATCATTGCTTGCTGGGGCGACCTGTTACGGGTCGGCCATGAGCGCACCGACCCCGCTGGGGACGCCTGGGAGCGGCTACAGGTCATGCTGGCGCAGGCCGAGTTCCGTGACAACAGTGAGCTGCTCGATTCCATATCCATCCCGGCCACATGGGAGTATCTGGATGCCAATCGGGGTGGTGGCGTGATCGCCTGTCGGAAAGTTGGGGATAGCTACTGGCGCGTACCAACATCCTCGCCACAATTCGTCGAGCGGGTGGGGCCAACCGCCGCGCAGGAGTTTGGCAGGGAATGGGCACGACGTGGGTTCGTTTTGCCCAGCCCGGACGGAAAAACGACATCTGTTGATCGCCTTTTTCCCCGTGGTATGGCCCGCGTGCTGCGTGTTTCATCCGCCATGATCAACGGAGACTAGGTGTAACACGTCTTCACGTTCATCGAAGGCATCGTCGCAGTAACATCGAATCTCATATCCATGCCCGGATGGCTCTCTAATGAGCTATTCGGGCATTTGTCTTTTTATTTGGCTTTTATGTTCTGCCATTTTCACCGGGTTATAGGTGTAACAGGTGTAACAGGTGTAACATGGTGTAACATCAAGGTGTAACGCGATATAGCTGATTGTAATGCCTTAGATCAAAAATGTTACACCTGTTACACCTGTAAACCCCTCATGTATATGGGCTGATGATTGATCGAAAAATATTAAAATGAAAAATATGCCCCTTACATGTATGTCGAAAATAGGTGTAACAGGTGTAACAGGTGTAACATCCCGCATTGGGACGCCTTGGAATCGTGTTACACCATGTTACACCTTAGCACACAAGAGCTACGATAGGTGTAACATGTGCCGGTACAAACCCCGGCGGTTGATCGGTGATCTCTAGCTTGCTGGTGAATAGGGAAAAATCGCGCTTTACGGCGTTGCAATGCGATTTAAGGCGCTCAACAGCGCTTTTTTTTGTTTATGAGGTGGGACAGGGTGGAATGTGGATATGGAACGTGGTTTTTGGCTTTGTAATGCGCTAAAAGCGAAACGTCCCACCCTAGATCGCATCACATGTATGGGATACGGATGATCTTTCGATCAAAAGATCATCCTCGGTGTAACAGGTGTAACAGGAGGTGTAACAGGTGTAACAGGTGTAACAGGAGGTGTAACAGGTGTAACAGGAGGTGTAACAGGTGTAACAGGAGGTGTAACAGGTGATATACATCCGCATTGGGACGCCTCAAATCGCGTTGCACCCTGTTCCACCTTAGCATAAAAAAGCTAAAATAGGTGGAACATGTGCCGGTACAAGCCCCGGCGGTTGGTTGATCGGTGATCTCTAGCTTGCTGGTGAATAGGGGGAAATCGAGGTTTAAGGCGTTGCAACGCGATTTAGGGCGCTCAACGGCGCTTTTTTTTTGTTTATGAGGTGGGACAGGGTGGAACGTGGTGGAATGTGGATATGGAACGTGGTTTTTGGCTTTGTAATGCGCTAAAAGCGAAACGTCCCACCCTAGATCGCATCACATGTATGGGGATACGGATGATCTTTCGATCAAAAGATCATCCTCGGTGTAACAGGTGTAACAGGAGGTGTAACAGGTGTAACAGGAGGTGTAACAGGTGTAACAGGTGTAACAGGAGGTGTAACAGGTGTAACAGGAGGTGTGACAGGTGATATACATCCGCATTGGGACGCCTCAAATCGCGTTGCACCCTGTTCCACCTTAGCATAAAAAAGCTAAAATAGGTGGAACATGTGCCGGTACAAGCCCCGGCGGTTGATCTGTGATCTCTAGCTTGCTGGTGAATAGGGAAAAATCGCGCTTTACGGCGATGCAATGCGATTTAAGGCGCTCAACGGCGCTTTTTTTTTGTTTATGAGGTGGGACAGGGTGGAATGTGGTGGAATGTGGATATGGAACGTGGTTTTTGGCTTTGTAATGCGCTAAAAGCGAAACGTCCCACCCTAGATCGCATCACAATGTATGGGGATACGGATGATCTTTCGATCAAAAGATCATCCTCGGTGTAACAGGTGTAACAGGAGGTGTGACAGGTGTAACAGGAGGTGTAACAGGTGTAACAGGAGGTGTAACAGGTGTAACAGGAGGTGTAACAGGTGTAACAGGTGTAACAGGAGGTGTGACAGGTGTAACAGGTGTAACAGGTGTAACAGGTGTAACAGGAGGTGTGACAGGTGTAACAGGAGGTGTGACAGGTGTAACAGGTGTAACAGGAGGTGTGACAGGTGTAACAGGTGTAACAGGAGGTGTGACAGGTGTAACAGGAGGTGTAACAGGAGGTGTAACAGGTGTAACAGGAGGTGTAACAGGAGGTGTAACAGGAGGTGTAACAGGAGGTGTAACAGGAGGTGTAACAGGTGTAACAGGAGGTGTAACAGGTGATATACATCCGCATTGGGACGCCTCAAATCGCGTTGCACCCTGTTCCACCTTAGCATAAGCTAAAATAGGTGGAACATGTGCCGGTACAAGCCCCGGCGGTTGATCTGTGATCTCTAGCTTGCTGGTGAATAGGGGGAAATCGCGGTTTAAGGCGTTGCAACGCGATTTAGGGCGCTCAACGGCGCTTTTTTTTTGTTTATGAGGTGGGACAGGGTGGAATGTGGAGGAATGTGGATATGGAACGTGGTTTTTGGCTTTGTAATGCTCTAGATCAAAAATGTTACACCTGTTCCATCCTAAAACCCTCGCATGTATAGGGGAGCCATATTTGATCTTTCGATCAAAAGATCAAAAGATCACCCCTCTACATGAGTATCAAAAAAGGGTGGAACAGGTGGAACATGCCCCCAAACCGGCCTGAGCAGCGTTGTGAGAGGCAGGAGACGGGGTCAGGGTTCAGGGGATAGGGTCGGTCTGTTCGTGGCGGCTGAGGTACTCGGAGAGGGCATCCTCCATCACCTCATACAGCTTGCGGCCATCACGGAGGGCCAGGCGCTTACAGCCGAGGATCAGATCCTCGCGGAGCATGTAGCCGCGATTGATGCGTTTCGCGGTGACAGGGTGCGTTTCTGAGATACTGGGATCTTGTGCGCCTAGCACGACGGGAGGGGACTCGTCAGTGGAAAGATGAACACCCTGACCACGGCGAATAACGGGCTTGGTGCCCTCACCAGCCAACAAATCGTCGAGCTTACCTCGTGCTACCATAACGTGCCTCCAATTCTTCAGCCAACGCCTCATACGCAATTGCGCCGGCGCTGTGTGGCGCATATAACCTGATTGGCTCGCCGGCTGCCGGAGCCTCCGCGAGTTTCGTATTCATCGGGATCGTGGTCGTACATACGAGATCGCCGTAGGCACTGCGAATCTGCCGTTCCACCGCATGACTCAAGTTGGTGCGTCGGTCAACGAGTGTGCAGACAATCCCGCTGATGACAAGCTGCGGGTTTAAGTCGCGTACCAGGGTGATCGTCGCCTCCAACTGGGGCATTGCTTTAAACGCATAGGCATGCACCTGAAGCGGCACCAGCACCGTATCCGACGCGGCCAGGGCGTTGAGCGTAAACAGACCCAGCGAAGGTGGCGGGTCGATCAGGATGAAGTCGTAGACCCCCCGCGCAGCCCGTAGCGCCTTGCGCAATAGCAACTCGCGGCCCACCTTTCCGGCAAGCTCCAGTTCAGCGCCCGCAAGTGCCAGCGTTGAGGGGATAAGGTCTACCCCTGAACTGGTTGGCAATGTGGCAAAGGCGCTGCCAGCCTCGACGTTAAGCAACACCTCGTAGATCGAATATTCCAACTCCGCAGGGTCGAATCCTAGCCCCTGAGTCAGATTGGCCTGCGGATCAATGTCAACGAGCAACACCCGATACCCACGTGCCGCCAGCGCTGCACCGAGGTTGAGCGTGGTCGTCGTCTTACCGACCCCGCCCTTCTGCATGCAGAGCCCAATCACATGTGCCATACATAATTCCTTAGACAAGGTGCAGAACAGCTTTACAGTCTTGTGATGAGACGATGAGGCGATGAGGCGAGGACGTGCTTGTATTGCCTCATTGCCTCATCGCAAGATTGTAAAGCTAAGGATACCCTTCTGAGACCTTATCTTATCTTATCGCAGAATCGCAGAATCGCAGAATCGCAGAATCGCAGAATCGCAGAATCGCAGAATCGCAGAATCGCAGAATCGCAGAATCGCAGAATCGCAGAATCGCAGAATCGCAGAATCGCAGAATCGCAG